>Ga0206930_1095_pt1 | contig 18244 bp, 18 predicted proteins | sample Alteio_BWOrgHeat_20_FD_152939 | JGI IMG/M metagenome (GOLD analysis project Ga0206930, IMG submission 152939) | Enriched cells from forest soil in Barre Woods Harvard Forest LTER site, Petersham, Massachusetts, United States -... | ecosystem: Environmental > Terrestrial > Soil > Temperate forest >... | reverse complement strand
AGAATTAAGATATTTCTTTAGCAACTTAGTGGATAGAAAGTAATTCAAACCATATCTTTGTTGATATATTAAAACCCAATATGGCAGAATGTATAAAATGTGGAGCGTTCACAAAATATAATGGTGGTTTGTGTATCAAATGCTACAATGAAAAAAATAATCCTCCAGTTGTTTCGAAACTGGAAACTGATGACGACGAGCATAATGGCCTCTCTGATAAAGAACGGAGTTTTAGAGAAGGGATGATTAAAGGCAGAATTGCGGAAACACTTATTCAAGAACTGTTTCTCAGCTTAGGTTATAATGTTTTTCGGTATGGTATGGAGAACACCATTCCTGGCATTATGGAACTTCTCAAGGGGATCCATGATGAAGTCGCTACTGAAATCAGAAGAATGCCTGACTTTGTAGTTCAAAACCCCAAAACGAACAATGTCCACTTCATAGAGGTAAAATTTAGAGCAAGTGGCAAATTCACATTCAGAGAACTCAAACCTAACTACCCATACACTAACGCTTTTATCATTTTGGTTTCAAAGAGGCACATTAAGTGTCTTAGTGTTTCTGAGCTTGCCGAAGGTCAGGAGATTACACCAGAGTCAAAAAATTATTTAGGCAATCGAAAAGAGTTTAGTCTTGACAAAGATGTAATAATTGAATTTTGCAATTTTGCTTTGAAGTTCTTTGAGAATGTCTAACATTTCGTCCCGTGTGTATCTTCTTTTCGGGACTCACGTGCATCAAGGACATTTAGTTTATACCTTTTTTACATCATTTTATGTCCAATTTTGTCAAATATGGACATATCCGTATCTTTGCAAGAATAGCATAAACAGATTTTATGAACATCAGTTTCACGGAAAAACAGCAAAACTATATTTCGGCACAGCTATCAAGCGGCGATTTTCAAAATGCATCGGAAGTGGTAAGGGATGCTCTGCGCCTGCATGAGCTATACAGAGCCCGTGTATTGGAAGAACTGCATGGTGAGATAAGCAAAGGTTGGGACGGGCCAACAAGCAAACGTAATATCAAAGATATTATTAAGGCCAAAACAAAAAGTCATAAATGAGCAGGGAATCAAAAGAAGTAAAAGCAAACCGTAAATTCTTCCGGCAGGCCAAGATCGTTTTACCCAAGGACATTATGGACAAACTGGAGGAACAGGCAAAGTTTATTGACATGGGCTTGAAACCTTACATTAAAAAATTGCTTGCAGAGGCAGCCGATTTGTAACATTTCTTTCCTCCTCCCTGTTTCCAAACAGGCATCCGTCCTTCATGACAACAAGCCCAATGTGTTCGACTTTGGTCCTCTGTATATCCACACAATGAAAAATTTATCTTATACAATATACTATTCCGTTTGTGGAAGCGTTATTTCTGTAACCAAATCACATTCATTTATGAAAAAGATCATCTTCATTATGGCTGTCCTGCCACTAGCGGCATTTGCACAAAAAACCCAGGAAACAAAAAAGGAATTAAAAGCTGTTACCGTTCATTATGAGGAAGGTATTGTCTTCAATTATGAACATAGAATGTTGAACAATAAACCGAGTAAATACAAAACAGAAACCCCTGGCCCCGGTGAAATAGTTTTCGACAAGGACGAAAAAAATACCGCCTACCTGAAATATTATACAGCGCTGGAGCACCCTGAGTATGACTATGGGAAAATGACTGCACAACGTGTTACAATAAGCGCCGCTAATTATCCCGATCTGAAAGGTGATAAATTTGTTTATGACAATTTAACTGATAAGGCCGAACTCAGCGGCCATGTTACTCTCGTAGATAATGGCATAGAAACACCGATAGCGGAGACAGCGTATCTTGATTTTACGGATGATAATTACAAAATAGAGGGACTAAAATAGTAGCCTTAAATGTGGGGCGGGAGAAGGTGTATGGTCATGCTATTTTGAAAAGCATGATTCCGGCAACTTAACCCTTTAATTTTTAACCTTTTAGATTTTACCATATCATACAATATCCTATCTTTGCAGGGCTATGAGGAAAATCGCTTTTATTTTCGGGCTTTTATGTGTTTGTGTTCTTTTTTCGTGCAAAAAAGAAAGCGACCCGGTCATACCTCCTCCTTATTATCCGCCTAACGATACTACGCTGCATACTGCCCAACCTTTACAGGTATTGATAGATATAAGCAACGGCTCACAGGTATATAATGCCTGGGGTAAACTAATAGCTTTAAAATCAGATAGCAGCACTTTTGTATCTGTAGGAGATACGGTCCATACGGGATCTGAATACGGTATTGCATTTTTTGTTGACAGCAATCTTCTCAACAACCTGGATGCTGACAGTGTTTTCTTAAACAGTATTTCCATTCCGCACCCAAGTGGCTACTATTCTTATAAAGGCGTAGCAGATAATTTGGAGAATGGGGTAAACTGGGTAGTGCAGGGCTCTTCGTATGTTCCGGCAATATCTTATAATTACTCCGGTGGCTTTCCGTCCTATTCCGGCACATTACCTTATGCAGTTACAAAAGCAGGTGGCATACAATTCACGTTTAACTCGTCTACCGTAAGCAATGCAGACTCAGTTTATGTTGTTTTAACCGCTCTAAATGACAGTGGCAATACTGTTTCCTATAGCCAGTCTTTCAGTGCCACAGCAGGTGTAGTAAGTATCACAGGCTCTGATTTTAATTATTTCCCGGTAACTGCCATATCGAAGGGACATCTTACTGTGATGCCGTATAAATATACAACAGCGGCTTTCGGCGATAAGAAGTATGTGTTCGTAAAACAGGCAGAGATATCACATAGTGTGAGTATACAGTAGTAAATCGGAGATCGAAAATTCCAAATTCCAAAGGAAAATCCAAATCACGGATTATTGCATCAAAATTTACAACAATTGAGCCATTGAGCATTGGATCATTTGCAAATTCATTACAGTTTTATCAGGTCGTCGGTCTTAAGATCGTAGAAATGATATTGGGTGAGGGGAGAGTTATTGTCAGCAATCACTTTTAGCCTCACCTTGTATTTGCGATACCATTTCCAGGCTATTGAATTAAAGAAAACACCTTTGGTAAGGTAGGCTTCCATAATGGGATGCACGTGAAGTGACAGAGAGCGGTGGCCCTGGTCTATAAGGTATTTGAAATCTTTTTCAATATCATCAACCAATAAAATAGATGGGCCTATTTTGCCTGTGCCGTTACAAGTGGGGCAAACTTCAGCTGTAGATATGTTCAATTCAGGGCGCAGACGCTGACGTGTTATCTGCATAAGCCCGAACTTGGATATAGGTAGTATGGTATGGCGGGCGCGGTCTGTGGCCATCAGGTTCTCCATAGCTTCCACTATCTGCTTTTTGTGTTCCGGCAGTTTCATGTCTATAAAGTCTATGATGACAATACCGCCAAGGTCGCGCAGGCGTATTTGTCTTACAATTTCTTCGGCAGCTTCCAGGTTGGTAGCGAGTGCATTTTGCTCCTGGCCTGACTCTGCACTGCGGGTGCCGCTGTTTACATCAATTACATGCAGGGCTTCGGTATGTTCTATAATAAGATAAGAGCCACTATTCAGGTTCACGGTCTTGCCGAACGAAGCCTTTACCTGCTTGTTGATGCCATAAGTATCGAATATGGCCTGGCCACCATTATGATAAGTAACGATCTCTTCCTGGTCGGGAGCTATGCGGGCAATATATTCTTTGGTCTCCAACATCAGCTTCTTATCATTCACCACTATTTTCTGGAAACTTTCGCTTAGAAGGTCGCGAAGGATAGATGTAGTCTTGTCCTGTTCGTTTACTATTATTTTAGGGGCTTTAGCACCTTTCAGGTTTTTTTGTACCGTCTTCCACATGTCTTCAAGCGACAAGATATCTGCATGAAGTTCTGAGGTTTCTTTGCCTTCTGCTGCCGTGCGAACTATCACACCCAGATTTTTGGGTTTGATGCTTTCCACAATGCGCTGCAGGCGTTTGCGCTCATCAGAAGAATGTATCTTACGGGAAATAGCCACTACATCGTTAAAGGGAGTAAGCACCACAAAGCGGCCGGGCAGCGATATTTCGCAGCTAAGCCTGGGGCCTTTTGCAGAAATAGGTTCTTTTAATATCTGCACCAATATTTCAGGACGGCTGTTCATCACTTCCGTGATCTTGCCCGTCTTTACGATTTCCCCTTCATTCTTGAATTTGCCGAAATCATCACCCCATGTAGTGTTACCATCTATACATTGGCGGGTAAATTTCAGAAGGGAGCGTATATAAGGGCTAAGATCGGTATAGTGTAAAAAAGCGTCTTTCTCATATCCAACATCCACAAAAGCGGCATTAAGCCCGGGCATGAGCTTTTTAACCTTGCCCAGGTAAAGATCACCCACCGCAAATTCGTTTTGCCCGTTCTCATAGTGAAGTTCTACGAGTTTCTTGTTTTCAAGAAGAGCTATTTCCACCCCCTGTTCAGAGGAATTAATAATAAGTTCTTTGTTCATTGCTACCCTCGTTTTTCCTATACTGCTGGTAGTCCCGCCAATTGCGGGATGCCGGAAACCCATGTACCATTAGTTCTTATGGGAAGTAAAAACCTATAGAATAACAAAACCTTACACTTTCAGCATAATATAAAAACTATGACGAAAGCGTAAGGATATATCGTAGAAGCAGGTAAATGGGAGCAGGATATAACCGGCCTTATTTATTCTTCTTATGACGGTTCTTTCTCAAACGCTTTTTACGTTTGTGAGTAGCAATCTTATGTCTTTTTCTTTTTTTACCACAAGGCATGTTAAAGTAATTTAAGTTTATTTAAATGAATTTATATACTGGTCAACTTCCTTTGTAAATTCAGGTTTGTTGACTATTTTCTTACATTTTTCAAAAAGCTCTATAGCCTTTTGTTTGTCCCCTTTTCCTTTATACGCTTCGGCCAGGAAATATAAAGCTTCCGAATTGTCAGGATATTTTTTCAGTATCCCTTCTAAACGTGTTATAGCTTTATCAAACTGCCCTGATTTAACTGCAAGCCGCCCTAATAAGAGATTGGCAGGTAAATAATCGGGTTTTTCCCTAGTGAGGACCAGCAACATTTGCACACCCTGCATGGTTTCCCCCGTTCCGTCGATATAAGTTGAAGCTAAAAGCAATTTGGTAGTATCGTTGTCCGGGTTTATCTCCAGTGAACGCTTAAAACATTCAATCGCTTCATTCGCTTCCCATAGCTGCATGGACGGAGAAACATCATCACGACGCATCAGGTCCAAAAAGAATTGGCCTGCAAAATTGAGCTTTTTTTCCGAATTCTCCAACTTTGCTGCTTTTGCGCCATAATATGCCGCTACGGGCTGAAATTTATTGACATCCCAGAGGTGGGCCAGCTTTAAAAAAACAGCAGCCATCCGCGACGAATCGTGGGTGGCTGCCAGTTCTTTTTCGATGTTGTTTAACTCATCAGATGCTTCTTTCGGTAGTGCGGCCTTTGATGCTGCCAATACAGAATCGAAAGAGGCGGTTTTCATGGGGTTAGAGCCCGGGGGCATCCCGGTTGGACGTTCGCTTAAGACCGGTTTGGATGGCGGTATGGTGTTACCTCCCCAGTATAAAAAAGCGATTAATGCTATGGCTATTGCAAGCGTGATATAGTGTGCTGGTCGCAAAGAATTAAAAATTTCCCCGCAAAGATAGCAAATTCATGCGTGCAAGAGGGATTTAAGCTTCTACGGCTGTATCGTCAGCGGCATGCTCAACCAATTCGTGGTCAGAATCTTTCACAGCCTGCACAAATTCTTTAGCGGGCTTAAAAGCAGGGATAAAATGCTCAGGTATCTCTACCGCAATGTTCTTCTTAATATTACGGCCAATCTTTGCAGCGCGTTTCTTCAGGATAAAGCTGCCGAAACCGCGAACATAAACGGGCTCGCCTTCTACCAATGAAACTTTCACTTCTTTAAAAAACGCTTCCAGCGCTACCAGGATATCAACTTTAGGGATCCCTGTTTTTTCAGCTATACTGCTTACTATGTCTGCTTTTCTCATAATTAATGTTTTTTTTACCGTTAAAAAATAGACTTTCTTTTCCTTTAATAGTTAATAAATAAAAAATAAATAAATTCAAAAAACTGCTTTGTCAATGACCTATATATAACGAAGGCTTAAAAGTATAGTTTCTTTAGGGCAATTATCAGACCAAAGCTGCGCCTTCTGTGCCAAATTGTTTATTATTTAAACCATTAAGTATCAAGGGGAAAAACGCAATGCCCTGAAAATCAATACCGTACTTATGTAGACGATAATTTATTATATGATGCTTTGCTAAAAATAAATAATTGGAGGCAAGCCATTGGTTTACTTTAGTTTAAATATAGCATATTGTTGTGGAATTATTGGGGAAATTTTTACCCAATTTTTGAGTGGTAATCGAATTTCCCCCGCCGAAGAGGCGGGGCAGGCAGCAGGGATGTGTGGAAAAATAAAATGTGAATAGTTTTATCCCTTTTTATCCTTTTTTTATCCCTGCCACGTTCCTTTTAGTTGATATAAATAATTGAATTTCAATCGTTTATTTTGGTTTTTTATCCTTTTACCTAGAAAAAAACTTTGGTCATGTTGTGGATAATGTAAATAGTAGAAAAAATAAATTCATGGTAGAAAAGTCTAAATTTCTAAGGAAGATTTTTGATAGAGCCATAGTGTCAAAGAACTAAAAAATTAAAGCAAAATATATATGCCCAATTTCATGCTAAATATACGAAATGTGGATAGGCGAATCCAAATTTTTGTTTGAAAGTGGCTCTGGTAGCGGGTATTAAGTTGTTAATGGGTTGGAAGGCTTGCCTGGCCTTACCCTTAGCGGTACTCTTACCCTTGGGCGAAAATTACGGACTGAGCATTTCGTTTTTTATGGCGAAACTAAGAAAGGCATTGCGGGAGTGCAGCTCGAATTTTTTGTATAAATGCTCCAGGTGTTTTTCGAGAGTACGGATGCCTATGTTCAATTTATCGGCTATTTCTTTATGCACCATATCGGTGTTGAGGTAATTTGCTATTTCCATTTCCATACCCGTCATCTCAGGTATTTGTATTTCCCCTTTCTTTATTTTATCATACAAATCCGGCGTTACGAGTTCTGAATAGTAAATTTCATTATCTGCCAGGCATACCATGGCAGCAGGCAGACCGGGCATCGCCGCTTTTGATAAGAATCCATTGGCGCCATTGTGCAGCATATAATGCAGGCAATAATCCCTGCAATGCACAGACAGCACAAGTATCTTTACCTGCGGACATTTTGCTTTTAATATTTTTATTGCTTTAAAGCCGCCCATAGGATACATAGCAATATCGAGGATGATGATAGCAGGCAGCACTGCTGCAGCCTCCATTTTTTTGATGCATTCGCCGCCATCCGCAGCTTCAAAAACTATTGAAAAGCCCGCTAAACGCGATACATATTTGCGGGCCAATGAACGGAATAAATAATCATCGTCAACAATAGCAACTGGTGTTACTTGCCGGTTATTCAGGGAATCTCTCATACCCAATATTTTTAAAGAATAAACCTATTAAAATAAAGCGGTAATATATGCAAAGCGCGAAAAAGATGCAATACGTATTTCTACGTATTTATATTGTTTTATCGTTATGAGAGGGGGAGGATATACGTATAAATACGTATTGACAGGGGCAGCAGGCACCTGTCAATACGTACAGTTAACATGTAAGGACAAGAAAACTTTTAGCTAAAAGGACATAAAGAGAAAAACATTTACTCACATTTTAAACAAACCCTAAAAACAGCTATGAAGGATAAGGAAACAGAGAATGCCATTGGGCAGGGCCCCGGCAGCCCACAGCAAATGGACCACAATAATTTAAAAACATTTAAAACTAAATTTTATGAAAAAGAACACAAAAAAATGCAGCGCAAGGCCAGGATGGCTCTTGCTGCTATTTGCCATCATTATTAGCGGCACAAACCTTAGCCATGCAGGACCAACTATTACATCTGCTATACATGGGGGGCTAGTACTGGCATACCTCACGGTTATATAAACTGTGCCAATATAGATTATACACAAAATTGCAATGGATGTTCAGGCCTAGACCAACTGAATGCAATAGCATCGTCAGATGGGGCAGGGACCGTTACCATTTACTTAGACGATGGGGTGAGCCCAATCAACTTTCCAATATCAATATCCGCTTATACCGCAGACCTTGTATTAGGAAATTATATAGGTACTACTGATTATTATTTGGCGGTAGTGTATGCGACAATTACAATACCCTGCACCGGCCTGTTTGATATTTATATGTCTATATATGATATTAGCGGAGTAGGTTCAGGCATGACGGCTACACTTACATCTACTCCCATTTTAATTTCTGATGGGCGTGGCTATTCAAACCTGTTTCCGCATATTGATATTGTTGCCGACTATTATAATTTTTCCACAACTAATATTGGCGGCTATCCATTATGCGACCAATTTGTGATCTCCTATGTAGAACCTACTCCCAACTACGACCTTGTTTACGCCTACCCATATTGCGTACCTATTATAACTAGCAATCCAAACTATGGTGTAAACCTGTATTTAGGTTCTCTTAATGGGATTAATCCAACTGGCTACCAAAATATACTCACTACTCCTTATCCGCCGAATTATTGTGACGTGGCTGCCGTGCAACGGGCGCCAATTGGTGATGTCATTGCCTATTATACTTATACAGATACTGCCAGTAACTGGTATGAAGGTGAATATGATCTTACTGCTGCTGGGATACCACCTGCGCCTACCTATATAACTAATGGTATGGACCTATACCCAAGGATAGACGCCATAGATGATTATCTTTATACGGATGCCCCAAACAGCTATCCCACTACACCCACTTATTTTGACTGGATAGCGGTGGACAATAATTTGAGCAATGTAGTTGTATTACAGCCCGGCTATCCTAATGTTTGGTCACTGCCGTCATCCATCACAATGGGTGGCTGGTCTCCGGCAGTTGCAGACCGTTACCCTGTAATAACAAGTGGGAATGCCAGCACCGGGACTGGCCTTTATACCACAAGCTATTTTCACCCAAATGGTTTTAACAGCGTCCTTACTGACCCCGGCACGGCATGGACCGCCGCCAGCCTCTCATCACCAAGCAATTATTATAGAGTAAATGTAGCCCCTATAAGCACTCCTAATCCCCTTGTAGCAATCAGCAGCACCTGCAATAATGATGGCACACTTGGCGCATCCTACCTGCCTGAAATTTATGAGTGCTGGAACAATGGTGGGTATGTATATGCCGCTGAAAAATCAGATGTTACTTTGTGGAAACATGGCAGTGCAACCGGGGCGGCCTCTCCACGGTCCGCCGCGGCAGAAGAGGTGACAATTTATCCGAACCCTGCAAAGGACCATGTAATCATTACTATACCTGGCAACACGGTGCAGGCAAGTTATAAAATAAGTGATATTACAGGCAAGGAATTGTTGCGGGCCGATATGCATAGCAACACAGAAACAGTGGACATAAGTTGCTTTTCGGCTGGTATGTACCTGGCACATATTTATGAAGCAGGTAATGAAGTGAAGACGATGAAGTTTGTGAAAGAATAAGGACCTGAACCATGATTCGCCTGATTTAAGGATTGAAGGATTTGTGTCGTCTTGAAAATCCGATTCTGAAAATTCTTTTATTCTGTGAATTCTGATTCTGACCAATTACCCTGTGGCGGGCCAAATCCTGCCACAGGGTAATTATTAAAATGATTTAGTAGCTTTATGATATAAAGGATAGGTATGAAACAGTATTTACGTTGCCTTTTTCTTCTTTTCTTTCTTTATTTTTCATCGTCATGCGGTCTTGGAAATGAGGGCTTGTTTGCCCAATTACCTGTGTGTAGCGGTGCTGGCGCAGGATTGATTTATAGTGTGAGTGGAAGTGGTTCAACTATTTATGATTATGACCCATCCTTACCTGTTTCTTCGACTAATCCATCCGCTAATACGATTTCGTTTTCCGCTGGTGTGGCGGGGGCTTTAGCTGTATCCGAAAACCTGAATTGGCCAAGTCCATCTCCTACTTTTTATTCTTATTATGATTCGGCTGCCTTACATTATTACACCTATTACAATGGTACCAGTTGGGTGCATACCGGGCATAATATAGGGCCTTTCGTTTCTGTATGTATTGCTGGTGGTGGGGCTTATATATATAGTTTTGATGGCACTGATGTTTATCAATACGATGGTACTGGGAATGCTACTCCTCTTCTAACTATATCACCAACAATTTATAATCATCCAGGTATTGCCGCAGACTGTGCAGGCAATTTTTATATTCTAAAAGCCTATGATGCCGGAGGCTGGCTTAATGAATATAATTCTAATGGCAGTCTAATAAACTCCTGGACCACAAGCGGCTTCCCCTTGGGAGATCCGCAAGGTGGCTTTACCATTGTTGGCAATCAAGTCTATTTTACATATGATTCTTCAGGAAGTACTTTGGTTTTGATGATAGGAAACTTAACGGGTACTAATATAAGTTTTAGCTATAATGCTTATCCTTTTAGTACATTGGGAAATTTCGCCTCTTGTGCCTTTGGCAATAATATAGCGGTAGCCAATACAGATACGGCCTATTATAATTGCGGCAGCGGCCAGGCAGACAGCCTGAGCGCCAGCGGCATAGGGCCTTTTACATGGGCCGTGCTTAGCGGGCCTGCTGTGCTAAACGGTGCGGGAGATAGTGTTACTGTAACAAGTACAGGCATTTCCACTATTGTTTTAAGTACATCGGCTTTTGCACCCTGCGGCAATACGGATACGGTAACTGTGATACCATATATAAGCCCGCCAATGCTAAACAGCAATAGCCCTGCATGCACAAATGGGATTTTGGTATTCGGAATTGGCCCCGCCCTTGGCGGGGTAAGCTACCAATGGACAGGGCCGGGAGGTTTTGCAAGCATGAGCCAGAATGCCACAGTTTACAACATACAATTAATTGATTCGGGTTATTATACGGTAAGGAATTCCATAAACGGCTGTGTATCTTACGATAGTATTTTAGTAAGTGTGGTACAAAGCCCTTTAGCACCGCAGGCCACACATAATACACCCTGCGAGGGCGATAGTTTGGGATTGGCTGTAAATAATCCACAAGCGGGCTGCACTTTTAGCTGGAGCGGCCCGCAGGGCTTTAATGCCAATGCCGGGGACACTTTTATTATACATGCCCAAAGCAGCAATGCAGGAAATTATATTCTTACTGCGCACTTGAATGGTTGCACTACGCCAGACACTACGCTTGTGACCATAACGCCCACTGCAGGGCCACCGATTATACAAATAGCTGGCATACCCACTGACACTATGTGCATAGGCGGCAGCCTGACTTTAGATGCCACGGCCAGTAATGCAGGCAGTGCGCCTACATACCAATGGAAGAAAAACGGGGCAAATATCATAGGCGCCACCAATGCCATCTATACTACAAGCGCACTGAGCAACGGGGACATTATGAGTTGCGAAGTAAGGGGCAATGCTGTTTGCCAGCCCATAGATACTACCATAAGCAACGGGCTGTATATACATGTGGTACAACTATCACCGCCCATCATCAGCGTAACGGTTTATCCACCTGTTTATGTGAGCGGTGACCTTGTAACCTTTTCGGGCCATGTGCCAGCGGGCAGCACAGACTTATCTTTTCAATGGATGAAGAACGGGGTTGATATTCCCAATGCCACACAAAGCACTTATTCAAGCACCAATGTAAGCCTGAACGATACTATCTGCCTTATTGTTTACGACCACCTGCAATGCACGGCGCCGGACTCGGTGATAGCGTGCGTGGAGTTGACGAATGGGGTGACCACACCCCCGACCCCTCTCCATACATGGAGAGGGGAAGTGTGGCCTAACCCTGTGACATCTGTTTTGCATATTGAGGCTAATGAGGATGTACACGTAACCATTCTTAGCGTAGATGGCAAGGTGTTGATTCGAGATTGCTTCGTTCCTCGCAATGACGCGATAGGTGTAAATGTTGAAGTTTTACCGAGTGGGGTGTATCTTTTAGAAATTACTAATAGTGATGGTGAAAGGGTGATTAAGAAAATAGTAAAGGAATAACTTAAGAAATTCCAAATCGGAAAATTCCAAATTCCAAGAAGGCATTTAGCGACAAGTCTATTTCTCGGGGTGGTCATGGTTCGCCCTTCGACAAGCTCAGGGTGACAGGCTCGCCATGGCAGGTACTTTGAGGGAGCTGGCAATAGTTTGGCTGCCTGGGCTTAAAGCGGTATTAGCTATATCACCTTTCTGCCTTTCATGGCGTCTTTTAATGCGGCGTCCATCACCCTTTCGGCATAAGGGCGGGATATATCATTAAGGGATTCGGTGGCATGTTGTACAGAGTCTTTATCCTTTATATCAATTGCATCACGAAGCAATTGCATACTGTTTAAAGTGGTGCTTATTTCTTCCGGGCTTAAGTCTTGGCGGTGCTTTGCGAGGAATTTTTCGGTGACATCCAGCATTTGTTGCGCCTCGGTAATAGCTTCCATCAATGCCCGGGTCTGTATATCTTCTTTGGCATGGGTCAGTGAATCGAGCAGCATTTTCTCAACCTCCTCATCCGTTAGGCCGTATTGGGGTTTTACATCGATAGTTTGTTGTACACCACTGCGCAGTTCCGTAGCGCTGACTTTTAATATTCCGTCTGCATCCACGAGGAAACTGACCTCTACCTTGGGCATGCCGGCCGGCATGCCGGGGATGCCTGTTAGATTAAATTCTGCGAGTTTACGATTGTCCTGCACCAGGTCGCGCTCGCCCTGGTAAACAGAGATGCGCATACTTCCCTGTCCGTCTTTCTGGGTGGTGTATTGGCGGCCTGCTTTGTTGGGTATCTTCGAATTGCGTGGTATCAATACATCCATCAATCCGCCCATTGTTTCTATGCCCAGTGAAAGAGGTGTAACATCCAGCAGCAACATTTCCGTGTTATTGCCGGCCAATATATCTGCCTGCACTGCAGCACCAAGAGCCACTACTTCATCTGGGTTGAGCTGGTCGTATAAATCCTTTCCAAAAAAATCGCGGATGCTTTGTTTTACCAATGGCACCCGTGTAGAGCCACCCACCATTACGATAGCATCTATTTGCTCCGCTTTCAAGCCTGCATCGCGCAGGGCATTTTTGCAGCTTGTGATTGTGCGTTCCACCAGGGGCAGTATCAGCGTGTTGAATTCGGTTTTGCTAACCGATACAGCCTTTCCGTTAATAGCACCTTCAAAAGAATCGTTATTGCTGAGATGTTTTTTTGCTTCTTCTGCAGTAACACGCAATTGCTGTGTAAGGGATTTATCCCGCTTCATATCCCCATCACTTATCCCCAATTGTTTTTGCCAATGCTGCGCCAGCGCCCGGTCCATATCATCACCACCAAGGTAGGTATCTCCATGTGTTGACAATACTTCGAAAATGCCGTTCGTTATTTTAAGAATGGAGATATCGAAAGTGCCACCACCAAGGTCATACACTGCAATTGTTTTTTCTTCGTGCGCCTTTACGCCCATGCCATAGGCAAGGCTCGCAGCGGTAGGTTCGTTTACAATGCGTAGTACATCAAGGCCGGCTAAACGACCCGCATCGCGTGTAGCCTGCCTTTGTGAATCATTGAAATAAGCAGGTACCGTTATCACGGCTTTGTTTACAGGGGTTTTGAGTATATGCTCCGCCCTTTGTTTCAGTTCTTTCAGTATATAGGATGACAGTTCAATAGGAGAATAAAATTTTTCGGCCACCTGTACTTTCACAAGGGCATCCGTGTCATCGTCAATTACTTTGTACGCAAAAAATCCTGCGTGATCGCTGACATCTTTATAGGATTTGCCCATGAGGCGTTTTACAGAATAAATGGTGCGTTCGGGTTCTGCCACTAACAGTTCTTTAGCTGCATTGCCGACCGTGATATTGCCCTCTGTGCCAAAATGAACAATAGAAGGGACCAAGGTAAGCCCGTCTATTTCCCTTAAGGCGATAGGCTGGTGGCTATCCTTACGCACTATTGCAATAAGACTGTTTGTGGTGCCGAGGTCTATACCTACAATGATCTCCTCTGTTTGTAAGCTGCCCGTGGCTATATTAATGGCTACTTTGCCCATGTTTTTTTAATATTGGGTAGCAAAGGTAAGGGAATGTGGCGATGTGGTAGTTTGCCGTGCAGGACTTGTGAGAAAATTTACTTTGTTATATGTATTTTCAAGCCCTCAGATTGGTATTTTTTCACGTTGCTATCGGCACTTATTAAAGTATAATTATTCCGGATGGCCTGCCAAATCAACATTCTGTCAAAAGGATCCTTATGATGAGTTGCTTTCAATGTATGATAGGTACTTGAGTCTTCAGCCGATAAAACTACTATTTCAAAACCCGCCAGCAAGCATGCCCCCGGGAGATCTTCTGGTGAAAAACCGGAGATATCAAGTTTCCCTATTGAGCTTTTCAGGGAGACTTCCCAAAAGCTTATAGTACTAACGATAATTCTGTTATCAGGATCGGTGATAATATCTTTTATGGGTTTTGACAATTTTTTTGTTTCGGCAATTGCCCAAAGCATATAATGAGTGTCAAGCAGGTATGTCATAAGCCTAAAAACTCCTCTTCAGTCATTTTGAAATTGGGAGCAAATTTTATTTTTCCTTTCAGCACACCTATTTTCCGTCTGCTCTTTTTAGCATCTGCTTTAGGTACTAGCCTCGCTACTATTTCCTTTTTCTTGCCATAAAGAATACCTATTTCTTCACCTGCCAGCACCAGTTTTAATGCCTCTGAGAAATTTGTATTGAACAAAATTATAGAGTGTCGCACCGTAATAATTTATATCATTATATAACACATGCGGGTCTGTTTCAGTGGAGAGATCACTGTCTACAGCATGTATCTCTGTATAATACCATGTACCAACACCACTATAAGTATAATTCATTGTTAATGACGCTGAGGTAATGGTGGCAGTTGATGGGATGCCAAGGCTGCTCGGATCAAACACAGCATACCCACAATTTGCAGCCGGAACAGTACCAACATTAGTTGAACTTACCAGCATAGATCCGTCATGCCGGGTGTAGGTAAAAGTATTAACGTCCAGGTTTATATAACCCGTTTTATAGGAACCCGCACTGCCTGTTGCACTGCAATAAACAGTTGTTTGAGCATTGCTGTTAAACGCAGCAATTAATAACAATAGGCATACCGGCAAGTATGCAAAACAGTTTTTCATAACGATATAGTTTATGCTTTTTTTATTCGTAAACAATACGGACAATGCTATTTTCATTTTTGCCATCTGTAACAAATTTACCGAAATATATTCCTTTCGGCAAAGCACCGGGCAAATTGATCAGGGCGCTGGTTTGCGAGATATGGAATTGACATACTTCCTTTCCTACCACAGAGATCACGTGTAATATCCCATTTCCGGGAGTATGTATAGTAAATGTACCATTCGTAGGATTGGGATAGATGTTCATTTCATTTTGCGATGCAGATATCTGTTGCACTCCTGTCGTAACTGTCATCGTATCACGGTTACTTGAGGACGTATCCGGGAAGGAACACGGGGCATTACTCTGCACAAATACATTCACAATATCTCCGTCGTTCAATGCACTGGTCGTATAGGTGCTGCCGGTCTGCCCCGCTATATTCCCACCATTCAGCAACCATTGGTAAGCCGGTGCTGTTCCTCCGTTTGTAACAAATGCCGTAAACGTTACACTTGTTCCGGAACTGATGGGTGATGGCGGATTTGCACTGATAGTTACTGTCGGCGTAGAGTTTACATTTACCACCATAGTTATAGCATTGCTGGTGCCAGTGGTCGGGCTTGCACAAGGCGCATTGCTCGTAATGATACAGGTGAAAACGTCGCCATTAGTAGGCCCTGTAGCATAAGTAGTAGCGGTCTGTCCCGCAACATTAACACCATTTAGCTGCCATTGGTAAGTTGGCGCCGTCCCTCCATTACTTGTACCCGTGATGCTGAATGTATCAACACCTCCTACACAAATAGAACTGCCCGGGCTGGCACTGATCGTTATTGTTGGGCCCGCAGTAGAGTTCACTGTCATGGTTATAGCGTTACTGCCAGCTGTTGCGGGACTGGCGCAAGGCGCATTGCTTGTTACAACACAGGTAATAATATCCCCGTTTACCAATGTGCTGCTAACGTAGCTGCTGCCGGTGGCGCCTGTTATATTGCTCCCATTCTTCTTCCATTGGTAAGTAGGTGTACCTCCATTTGTAACGGTACTCGAAAAAGTCACTGAAGCGCCCGCGCATATGTTACTGCCGGGGCTGGCGCTGATACTTATAGCGGGGGTCACAGACGGCGTTACATATATTGTATCATTATTACTGCTAACACTTGTAGGGCTTGCACAGGACAGGCCGCTTGTCATTACACAGGTAAAATAATCACCGTTATTTATGCCGGAACTAGTATAAGTAGCATTGGTTGCACCGGGTATATTGGACCCGTTTTTCTGCCATTGGTAAATAGCATTACCTCCATAAGTGTGAGTGTTCGAAAACGTCACAGAAGTTCCGGCGCAAATTGTATTGCCTGTATTAGCGCTGATATGTATGGTGGGACTTGCAGATGAAATTACGGTCAAGGTGTCTTTGCTGCTGGTATCGGAGGGGGTGGTGGCACAAGCGGCATTGCTTGTCAGGACACATGAAATAACATCTGTCCCAGCAAAAAATGTCGCTGAATAGGAAGAAGTGGTAGCACCCGAGATGGTCGATCCGTTTATCAGCCACTGATAGGAAGGAGCCGTCCCCCCATTTGTTATCGTACTCGTATAAGTAACACTTGCAGGGGTACAAAGCGTATCTGAGCCGCTATGGCTGATACTGATTGTTGGTGTGCAGCCGGTATAAGTTATGGCTAATGTCGGCGCCGTTGCTGTGGCGCTGCCGCCGCTCCCTGTTTCGCCGGTACAGGTATAGGTGCTAGCACCGGTTGAACTGCCAATTCCCGGTGCAAGGCCTATCGAAATCGTTGAGTTATAATTGGCTTGTATAAAACTAACCATATTGGTGCTTGTTGGAATGGTGATAGGAGAGCTTGTTCCGAAAGCATAGCTCGTTAACAGCTGGTTAGGCGAAGTAGTGCTTACAATATCAGCGTAAAGTGTGCTCGCCGTAGTTACGGTCGAAAGATCAGTGGTATTACCATATATACTTATGGTCAGACCGTTAGTGCCAACAAATGTGTAATTTAATGTTAGGGTTACTGAAGTTATAGTTGCAGTAGCCGGAATATTTAACGCAGACAGATCGAACACTGCATAACCTCTGTCTGTAGTGCCGATAAGCGCTAACGCACTGGGGGTACTTACCAGTATATTGCCGTCAGTTCTGCTATATGCATTTGCTAAACCGGTAGTATATGAGGCGTAGCCTGTGGTATAAGAACCTGTAGCACCCGTAGCGCTACAGTAGACGGTTGTCTGTGCATAGCAGTTCAAGGTGCACAACAGAAAAAACAGACAAGTTGAAAACAGTGTAAAATACCTGGCCATAACAATATGATTTATTTAGAAATGAAATTTACATATTTATTCGCAACAATAACAGCAAATAGAAAAATTCTATTTTTTAAAATAATAGACATTAAACCATAGAATTTTATGCATATTAATTTGTCACTTTAAACCCGTTTTGCTTGCCATATTCAATTTGCAGTTTCCTTATTTTTTTCAACTCCGCTTCTTCTTTCTTCGATTCTTTATTAAGATTGCTGACAGCCTTTTGCATTTCCTGCGGGCTGGCATTAGGCTTTAATTGTTCAATACCCTTAAAAGCATTGTTAAGCACACCCTTGTCTACCTCCATAAATTGTATCGCCGCCATCCTGAAATTGTAGGAGCCACCTACATCATGCATGGTCTTGAGCGCAATTAAATTTTCAACCAAAAGCCGCTCCATTTTTATTCGTATGGGCGCCAGCTCAGAATATTTACGGGTCGTTGAGTCTATATGGCTGAATTCCTTGCCCCAATAGTCACCATCCTGGTATAGGTTGGCTATCATTTTTGACACCTTATTATTAAGATCAATAGCACCTTGCTTATCTGCCTGTGCATGAGCAACACCTGAAGAAAAAAAGGCACACAAAACACAAACCAATACGTGGATACTCTTTGCCATAAGACCCATTTTTTGCAAATTTATGCAGCT
>Ga0206930_1093_pt1 | contig 18398 bp, 15 predicted proteins | sample Alteio_BWOrgHeat_20_FD_152939 | JGI IMG/M metagenome (GOLD analysis project Ga0206930, IMG submission 152939) | Enriched cells from forest soil in Barre Woods Harvard Forest LTER site, Petersham, Massachusetts, United States -... | ecosystem: Environmental > Terrestrial > Soil > Temperate forest >... | reverse complement strand
GAGGCCTTTGCGGCCGAAGGATGCCGGGTCGCGATGTGCGCACGCAATAGCGCAGTGTTACAGGCGGTCGCCGAGCATATCGAGAAGCAACACAGCACCGAGGTGTTTACGCAAGCGCTGGACGTAACGGATGCAGAAGCGGTGCATCGCTTTGTCGAAGCCGTGGCGGAAAAATTGGGCGGCGTCGATATTTGTGTCACCAATGCGGGCGGCCCACCCGCAAAGGGATTTCTTGCTGCCAGCATCGAAGAATGGCGGAAGGCCGTGGAGCTGAATTTTCTCAGCGTCGTCTATTTCGCCCGTGAAGTGATTCCTCACATGCAGCGCAAGCATTGGGGGCGGATCATCACGATCACTTCCATCACCACCAAGCAGCCGGTGGCGGATCTGGTGCTCTCCAACGCAGTGCGTGCCGCGGTGGTTGGACTGGTGAAAAGTCTCGCCAACGAATTTGGCAAAGATGGCATACTCGTAAACAACGTTGGGCCGGGCTACACCGCCACCGATCGGCTGAAAGAATTGGCAAAGACGCGATCCGCAGCCACGGGCAAGAGCGAAAAAGAAATCTCCGAGGGATGGAGTGCAGACGCGCCTTTAAAGCGTCTCGGCGAACCACGCGAGGTTGCGGACGCGATCGTGTGGCTAGCCTCCGAGCGCGCGTCGTATGTGACCGGACAGACGGTGCTGGTGGATGGCGGCCTCTATAAGGGCCTGTAGTAAGTAGGCAGGCGGCCCATGCTAGAAAGGCAAGAATGCGACCGTTAGCTTCTCGAATGGCAGTGATGACGGGCGAGGGCGCGTTATCCGTTTATGCTCGCGCCAAAGAACTGGAGCGCGAAGGCCGCTCCATCATTCATCTCGAACTTGGCGAGCCCGACTTCCATCCCTCCGCATCCGTGAACAACGCACTGAAACGCGCTCTGGACGAGGGTAAGGATCGCTACTGCGCAGTCGCCGGCGTCCTCACGCTGCGCGAGGCAATCGCCAGGTATCTTCACGGCACCCGTAATCTGAAGGTTTCAGCGAATAACGTCGTGATCGCGCCGGGCTGCAAAATCGCTCTCTTCATGGCAATGATGGCGCTGATCGATCCAGGAGACGAGGTGTTGTATCCCGACCCTGGGTTTCCCGGGTATCCATCCATAACGCTTGGGCTGGGCGGCGTCCCTGTGCCGTTTGAGCTTTCGGGACGCAACCATTTCCAGCCGGATCCCGATGAAATCGCCGCGAAGATCACACCTCGTACGAAAATTCTAATCACGAACTCGCCGGGCAATCCGACCGGCACGGTCTACACCGACGAAGTGCAGCGGCGGCTGGCGGAGCTCGCGGTCCAACATGATCTGCTCGTGCTCTCCGACGAAATCTACGCTCGCGTCATTTATGGAGGCCAGTATGTCTCGCTGATGAACTACCCGGGGATGGAGGAGCGCACCCTGATCATCGACGGCTTCTCCAAAAGTTTCGCCATGACTGGATGGAGGCTGGGATATACCGTCGCCCCGGCGCGCATCGTTCCGGCGCTGCAGATGCTGGCCGTCAACAGTTACACCTGTGTCGCGGAATTCAGTCAGTATGCAGCCATCGAGGCGCTCAGGGATCGCGAAGGAACAACTCCCCGCATGGTCGGCGAGTTCGCCAAGCGGCGCGAGCAGTTTGTGCGCGACCTGAATCGTGTCCCTGGATTCCGCTGTTCGCGCCCGGAAGGGGCGTTCTATGCCTGGGTGAACATTTCCGAAACAGGCGTGAGCGCGGAAGAACTGTGCCGAATCATGTTGGAAGAGGCTGGTGTCGCGGCAATCCCCGGCGCGGCATTCGGGACCGCTGGGCGTGAGTTCATTCGCTTCTCGTTTGCGTCTTCCACCGCTACATTGCAGGAAGCCGTGGAACGGATTCTGCGCGCCTCTGCGAGTTGGCAGCGAACCGTCGCGCTGCGGTAGCAGGTTCCGCCAGGATATTCATTGCGACACAACGAAACAGAGACTTGATGAGAAAAGCCTTTCTAAGTTTGTTGATAATCACCGGGCTGTCCGTGCTGGCGCTTGGTCAGGCACGCCCGCTGCCCGGCCCCGACGTTCAGCAGATCTACGAGCGATTGCTGCCGCAGATCGAAAAGATCCCCATGTTCGACCATCACGCGCATCCCGGCTTCTCCGACGATGCTGACGTGGATGCCATGGCTGCGCCTCCGGGAAGCGCTGCGCTTCGGGAACGCGACACCAATCCCGAACTCGTCGCTGCCGCCAAAGCGCTTTTCGGCTATCCCTACGACGATCTTTCACCCGAGCATGCCAAGTGGTTGGTCCAGAAGAAAGCAGAGCGCAAGAAAGAGCGAGGGAATGCATATTTTTCTGACATTCTCGACAAGTTAAACATCGAACAAGGAGTCGCCAACCGCGCGATGATGGCGGACTACCTCGATCCAAAACGGTTTGTGTGGGTTTTCTTCGCGGATTCGTTCATGTGGCCGTTTGACAATCAGCGGGAGCGCTCCCGCAATGCCGACGAAGAAGTTTACATCCCGCTGCAGGAGAAGATGCTGCACCGCTGGATGCAGCAGGAGGGCGTGAGCAAGATGCCTGCTGACTTTGCGGACTATCTGAAATTTGTCAGCCGTACTCTGGAAGACAATCAGAAGAAGGGCGCGATCGCCATGAAGTTCGAAGTGGCGTATTTCCGCTCCACCAAGTTCAGCGATCCAGCCCGGGAGGACGCGCAGGACATTTATGAGCGATTCGTTGCTGGCGGAATTCCCAGCAAGGACGAATATCGGAGTTTTCAGGATTTCATGTTCCGCTACTTGATCCGCGAAGGCGGCCGGCTTCATCTTCCGGTCCACATCCACTCCGCGGTGGGCATCGGCGATTACTTCAACCTTTCCGAAAGCAATATAATGAACCTGGAAAGCGTTCTACGCGACCCGCGCTATTCGAATGTCACGTTTGTGATGATTCACGGCGGGTATCCTTACGACCGGCAAGCAATCTGGTTGGCTTCGGCGAAAAACGTGTATCTGGATTCGTCAGAGACCGAAATTCTGTTGTATCCGTCCGAGTTTAAGAACACGCTCAAACAGTGGCTGGAAACGTTTCCTGAGAAAATTACTTTTGGAACCGATTCATTCCCTTACAACGAAGTTCTGGGTGCGGAGGAGAGCTACTGGCTGGGAGTGCAGTCGTCTCGCACGGCGCTGGCCGCCGCATTGGCGGAAATGATTTCCATGAGCGAAGTCAGCGAGGCGCAGGCGTTGCAGATGGCTCACGGTTATTTGCATGACAATGCAGTCGGAATCTATGGCGGGAAGGTGCACTGATGGCAAAGACGACAGCAAAGCAGACAGCCCCAAAATCCAAGAAGAAAACGACGGCCCGGCGGTCAACGAAGAAAAGCGCCAAGAAGGCCGAGTTGAAGCATATTCCTTGGAGTTCGATCGAGCTTGAAGATCTGAACCCACTACTGCAGCGCCATTTTGTTGTGGGGCAGAATGTGATGCTGGCGCGCGTCCTGCTGAAGAAGGGCTGCATCGTTCCGGAGCACAGTCACCACAACGAACAGATTACGTATGTACTCGAAGGCGCATTGAAGTTTTGGATCGATGGCAAGGAGATCGTAGTGAATGCGGGCGAGGTGCTGACTATTCCTCCACATATGCCGCACAAGGCGGAGGCGCTTGCCTATACGGTGGATTTGGACGTATTCAATCCGCCGCGTGCCGATTGGATTGGTGGGACTGACAAATATTTGCGCGGGAAGTAGTTGCCTCGGATCATGTCCGCCCGCCTCAACCTGGATGACCGAAAATATTTCACCAGCGCCGAGTTCTGCGCACCGTTCGCAACTGAGTTGCATTGGCTGTGGTGTGGTGTGCGAAAAGACAGAGCAGAACTTCCGCTGCGCCAGTTGCGGCGATTTGTTGGAGATCGTATATCCCGGTTGGAAGTCATCTCTCTCAGACGCCGCGGCGCTCAAAGCACTCTGGCGTCAGCGCCGAACTTCCGGACTTCCGGTTGACGAAAGCGGCGTCTGGCGTTTTCGAGAGCTGCTGCCAAGCTTCCACGACTGGCAACAAATCATTACCCTGCGCGAGGGGAATACACCGCTCTATGAAATGCCTGGTTGCGCCCGCGTTGCCGGACTGCAGCAGCTCTACGCGAAGCACCAGGGCATGAATCCGACCGGGTCATTCAAGGACACGGGAATGACTATGGCCGCGTCCGTGGCCCGGCGAGAAGGATTCCGTTGGGTAGCGTGCGCCTCCACCGGTAATACGTCCGCTTCGATGGCGGCCTACGCGGCGCGTGGCGGAATGCGCAGCCTGGTACTGATCCCCGAGGGCAACGTGTCATGGGGCAAACTTTCTCAGGCGCTCGACTATGGTGCAGTGACCTGCCAGTTGAAAACGGATTTCGATGGCTGCATGCGCCTGCTGAACGAAGTCGTGCAGCGGATGCCGGTTTACCTTTTGAATTCCGTTAACCCGTATCGTCTCGAAGGACAGAAGACGGCGGCGATTGAACTGATCGAACAGTTCGATTGGCAACCGCCCAATCACGTCATCGTTCCAGGTGGAAACCTGGGAAACTCGTCGGCGCTTGGAAAGGCATTTCTGGAGATGAAGCAACTCGGCTTCATTTCGAGATTACCGAAGATCTCGATCATTCAAGCGGCGGGCGCCAATCCGCTGGTTCGGACGATGCGCGAAAATGGCGGCAAAACACTGGTCGCGCTGCAGGCTGAAACTGCGGCCAGCGCGATTCGCATCGGGAATCCTGCATCGTGGAAGAAGGCGGTTCGCATACTACAGGCCACAGGTGGCGCCGTCGAACAAGTCAGCGAAGTTGAGATTGCTCTGGCCAAGGCCGAAATCGGCGCCGATGGCATTGGTTGTGAACCGGCTTCCGCAGTGACTCTGGCTGGACTCAAGAAGCTGGTGAAGCAGGGCTTCGTTAAGGCGGAGGAAAGCGTGGTCTTGATCTTGACTGGGCATCTGCTGAAAGATCCCGAGTTCACCTTGAGGTTTCATCGTGGCGATCTGTTCACTGGCACTGAGCGCGAAAAAGAAGCTGGTATTCTTAAGCATCAGCAACGCGCACCCATCGTGCTTGATGCCACGATGGAAGCTGTCATTCGAACCCTCAAAGAAGCTGACGACCGGCTAGAAACGTAGCAAGCTACGTTTCTACAATCGGAATTTCTTTTGTACGGACGTTGCTTGCAACGTCTTGTTTTTGTTTCATGACTGATCGCGCCGGCAAAAAGCGCCCTAAACCACAGTCCTTGGAGGTTGTTCTCCCGGCGACGTCGGCGAATCTCGGTCCGGCCTTCGACGCGGCTGCGCTGGCGTTCTCGATGTTCCTGAAAGTCCGGGCAAGGTCCGCGAATGAATTTTCGGTCACGGCGGGTGGCCGTGATAGCGAAATCTGCGGCCAAATCGACAACCATCTTATTTTGAGGACCTATCGCGAGGTGCTGGAGGCAGAAAGAAAGCCGGTGCAGTCACTCGCGCTTCGCATCGAGAATCAGATTCCTATCGGACGAGGCTGTGGGTCTTCCGCGGCCGCGCGGCTGGCGGGAATTGCCTTGGCAGTTCGCTTCGGCCGACTGCGCTGGACCGATAGCCGGATCGTGTACGAAGCTGCCCGGCGCGAGCACCATCCCGATAATGCCGCAGCCTGTTGGATGGGCGGCCTAGCCATTGCACGAATTTCAGCGGATGGCGAAATGCAAATGGCACATGTAAACGCGAAAGGGAAGTGGCCATTGTTGTTGGCAGTCCCTAACGAGAGCCTTTCGACTGAGGATGCGCGCCGGGTGTTGCCCAATCAATATTCGCGCGCCGATGCCGTAGCCAACATCCAGAACTCCATGCTGCTGCTGGCGGCGTTCCTAGAAGGACGCAAAGAACTGCTTGCGTCGGCACTGGAAGACCGCATCCATCAGCCCTACCGTGCGTCCCTGTGCCCTCTGCTGCCCGCATTGCAGGAACTGACCGGAACTCGCGGAATATTAGGTAGTGCTCTGAGCGGAGCCGGACCTTCTGTCCTGGTTTTTCTGGACCCGAAGTCGAGTACGAACGCCGCTGGGATTCGAGTTCGTGCCTGTCTCCGTGCACACGGCCTTAACCCGGAACTGATTCGCACGGAGATCACGACGCGAGGGGCAAACCGATCTATGCGCTGAAGACTGAAGGCTGAAGGCTAAATCTACACTGAACCCACCCCTATTCGTCGGCCCTTGGTGAGTGAGTTGTGGTGACGATGCTGGATAGATGCTGCTGAAAACTCAGGTAAGGCTCGCGGGCAAACCGGTCCGGGTAAGAACGGATTGCCCGAAGAAAACTATCGATTTCCTGCTGGACTTCGCTCTCCCGTGCGGAGTCGGATACGCGTAAATCTGTCGCGTCACGTCTCTTGGACTTCATTTACTTCTCCTACCATCGGGCTGAACTCGAAACAGCGAGTCCACAACCCGAATTTCCGAGGCATCTTCCGAGCTGCTGAGGATGGTCGTTTTTGTAAACACCGTTCGCTCAGAAAATGGGGGAAGCTGAGACTAATTTTCATCTCGGTGAGTGTAAATAGCACTTTCGTGCCATATGGAAAATTGGGCCGGCAAAAGAGAAAAAGGACCGGACGAGCGCCGGCCCTGAGCAATGTGCTTGATTGACTAGCGGCTTGCGGGAGGCACAATGCTGTTCATCCGCAAATATTCCACCATCTGCCCGTAGTGGTCGAAACAGTGTCCTACGATCAAAGTAGCCATACCCAGACGAGTGACCATGTTCTCACCGAAGGGGCTTTTGATGGGGCTCAGCAGGTTTCCATCGTTAATCGTGGCAACAGCTTTGTGAACGTAGACAAACGAGTCCTTGAGGAATTTCTCAATCTCTGCTTTAGTCTTCACCGAATCCGGGCCATTTTCACTACCCAGATCGAGCGGTGGCTTCTCCTCGAGGATCGCGGCTCCGACCATGTAGTTGACTGCGGCCACGTGCTTCACCTGCTGAGCGAAAGTGCGCACGCCTTTGAATTCGCCGTTGGTGGGAGCAAATGAATATTTGTCCTCGGGCATAGCGCCGGCGGCCGAAACGAACTCGTTCTCCACACCGGCTACGTTGCGATCGAGAACTTGAGCGACGGTGCGATGTTCCGCCGGCTTAGCGTCCTGTGCCAGCGCGAGACCGGAAGCAGCAAGCAGAAACAGACAAAACAGTACCTTCATATTCTTCATGAACAGGTCTCCGAGAACTGGAATTGGAATTGCGAGGTCTAGTCCCGTACAACGGACGGCGCGTATTGTAGTTCCTGCGACGTCAGGGGATAGCGTCGCACACTCACTAGTCCAACTACAAGCGCGACTGCCGAACAAAGCAACGCAGTTGGGACTCCGACTCGGCTGGCCAGCGCACCCCAGACCGCGCTCCCGATCGCCATCCCTCCCTGCAGCACCAGCAGGTACAACGACAACGCCCGTGCCCGCAGAAACGAAGGCGACATGGTTTGCGCCGCGACATTAAGACAAGCCAGAATTCCAATCCACGCAGTGCCGCTGGTGAACAAAACCAATTCCAACCAGCCGAAGGTTTGTACCCATCCCGCGGCAAAGGTCATGGCCGCAAATACCAGAATGGCGACGGTTACAACTCCGTCTACCGAGAGCGTACTGCGCAGTCGGGGAAGCACCGCCGCGCCCGCCAATGCTCCCAGGCCGAATGACCCGAGCAGCAGCCCGTAGCCGGTAGCTCCGTGGGGACGAGCGACTATTGGAAGCAGGGCGAGTAGAGAGCTTGCCCCTAAGCTAAATGCTCCCGTGCGGATCAGAACGCACCGCACGACTGGAGCGCCGCGCCCATAGCGAAGGCCGGTGAGGATGGCATCGGTGACGCGCCCAGTCTCGACATTTTCAAAATAAGGTCGCTTCCAGCGATACAGGAAAAAAATGACCCCAAAAAAAGAAGCAGCATTCAGCAGGAAAGCCACACCCGAACCCGCGATGGCGATCACGATTCCACCCAGTGCGGGACCCACAGCACGAGCTACGTTGAACCCGACCGAGTTCAGAGCGATGGCGGGCGCATGTTGCCTTTGAGAAACTATTTCTGGCGTGATGGCTTGCCACGCGGGATCGTTCATTACTGCACCGAGGCCCAGGACGAATGTGAAGACGAGCAGAATCCACGGGGTCACATGGCCCAGCAGGGTAAAAATGCCTAGCAGCGCCGAGGCCGCAACCATCCAGCCCTGCGTGATCAGCAGGAGGCGCCGCCGGTCTACCATGTCCGCCAGTGCACCCGCGGGCAAGATGACGAGAAAAACCGGAAGCGTGCTCGCTGCCTGTACCAGGCTTACCATCAACGGAGACATCGTGAGCTGCGTCATCAGCCAGCCCGCGCCCACGTTCTGCATCCATGTTCCGGTGTACGAAATCACCGCCGCTAACCAGAGCGAACGAAAGAGTGGCTCACCCAATGGAGCCCACGGCGAACCGTCTCGTTGGCGAGGCAGGTTCCCAGGGATCGACGTGTTCACCATGTCGGCCATGCTAGTTGCCTGCAATCTTTTCTGCGGGAGCACACTTTTCAAACGGCCACTGCCCTTGACGCCAGGCGCGCAGCAGATAGATGGTGACGCCGCTGATCAGGATCAGCGCGGCATAGCGAATCTGGGTGAGTGAGTTCGTGCGTGAGATAAGTACGAACAAGAACCCGACCGACGCGGCCAAGGCGGGAAGCGGGTAGAGCCACATGCGGAACGGACGTGGAAGATCGGGGCGGCGAATGCGCAACACAATCAAGCCGACCGCCTGCACCAGAAACTGCAGCGTAATACGAATCACTACGAGCCCGGCGATTACATCCGCCAACGACAGAAAACAAAATAGCGCGGCAACCGCGGCCAGAGCCAGCAGCGACACGTATGGAAACCGTCCCTCCAAATGCAGACGCGCAAATGATTTGAAATAATTCCCGTCAAGCGCAGCCGCGTACGGCACCCGCGAGTACCCGAGCATCAGCGAAAACACCGAGGCGAATGCCGTCCACATGACCAACCCGGTTGCGAGGTTCGCAGCCCATGGCCCATAAATCTTTTGCATGAAAATGGACACAACATACAAGCCGCGGTTGTCTTGACCTCCCTGAATCTCCCGCCACGGCACCACGCCAAGAATGCTGACGTTCATCACCACATATAGACACGCCACCAGAAAAATGGATAGCAGAATTGCCTGCGGGATCGTTTTTGCTGGTTCCTTTACTTCATCGCCGAGGAAAGCGACGTTGTAATATCCCCAGTAGTCGTAAGTTGCGACCAGCATTGCCGAGCCCAAACCCAGGAAGAAATTGTGCGAGAGAGTGAATGCGCCGGGCGGAAAGCTGAAAGCCAGAGAAGCATCGAAATGGCTGAGGCCCGCGATAATAATCCAAGACATCGTGCCGATCACACCTGCCAATAGCAGCTTCGAAATCCATCCAATGCTTGTGATCTTGCGATACAGAAGAACTGTTGCCAGCGCAACCATGCCGATCGCAACAAACGTGGCTCCCGAAACCAGCCAGTGCAGTTGCAGCCTGCCCAACAGCGGCAACGGAATGCTCCAATGACGCGCGATGTATTGCGCCTCTAACCCGGGCCAGAAGTAGGACGCATAGCCAGCAAGGCCAATGGCCCCCGACGCGATGGAGAGTGGCGCACTGAAGGAAAGTTGCCAGACAAAAAGGAAAGAGATCAACCGGCCCAACCGATTTGGCCCGTAAATCTCGCGCAGATAACCGTAGGAACCGCCCGATTGCGGCATGGCAGCGCCAAGTTCTGCCCAGACGAGGCCGTCGCACATGGCAAAAACCGCGCCCAAAATCCAGCCGAGCATTGCCTGTGGCCCACCCATCGCGGTTACGATCAGCGGGATAGTAATGAACGGTCCCACGCCGATCATGTCGATCATGTTGAGCGCTGTCGCGCTCCCCAGGCCCACTCCGCGAATCAGGTGCGGGGAATTCGGATCGGACTGGGAGGCAGGCTGCATTCTACGAACAACTGAGAACCGAGAACTGGAAACTGAAACTTTGCCTTAACGGCTGAAGGCCCCGTCTTTTGCGGCTCTATCGGCACGGCTAAAGCCCGACCCACCCGAACGAGCGATTATGAAACACACTTTATTTACTGACCGATGCTCTTCTCGTGGCCCGCGCTCAGCAAGTTCACGTAAAGACGGATCGCCCCGGGGACTCCTGCCGGCAACTGTCGAAAGAAGGCGTACCCGGTGTAAATATATGTCCCCTTGCCGTACTGCGCTCGCAATAGGCCGCCCTTCTGCGGGGATTCTCCTGGATCGTTGCTGGCCAGCAGCGGCTTGAAATTGTTGTCCCACTGGTCCATGAAATAGAGCCCGCGCTCCTGTACCCATCCGTCGAAATCATGGTCGGTGATCTGGTTCGGATAGTGAAAGACGCCATCGTCCGGAGCCAGAATCTCGACTGGAGCTTCTTCAACGGAAACGCGGGCGCGGCTGAGTTGCGCCGGGTAAGGCGTGAATTTTCCTTTGTTGAAATCGGCCACGCCAGTGTCGTATTGGCCGACAAGCGTCCCGCCGCCATAAACAAAATCCAGCAGCTTTTTATTGTTGAGCGCGAGATCTTTTTGCGTATCGTAAGTGCGGATTCCGAGCACGATCGTCTGGTACTGGCTCAGGTCCTCAGTGGCGATTTTGTCCGCTGGAATAAGAGCAACATTCATTCCGATCTGCCCGAGCACGGTCGGAATGTCATCGCCCGCGCCCATAATGTAGCCCACCTTCAAATCTTTGGGCACCTTCACGTCGACGATGCTGACGCGCTGTAGCGCCGGCTGATAATAATAAAAGCTTTCGAGGTCCTCGCGGGTAACCAGGCTGTAACCTTCGCTGTAGTTCACGCCGCCGGCTTCGAGAACGGCGCGGATCTTCGCCCGCCCTTCCTTAAGGCTAGCTGGAAATATCTTGAATTCGAACTCCTCCTTCTCGCCGCGCTTGCGAAACTCAACGGCTAGTGTGGACGGTTCAACTCGCCAACCAGCCGGCACTTCCAGGTGAAGCATGCCCTTGACGGCACCGTTCAAATTGCTCGAAACCCCGACTCTCACTCGGCATTCCTCATCGCCCCTTGTCGGTATCACCTGCTGTCCAGGCTCCAGCATGACGGAAAATGCGGGGACGACCGCGAGTGCGCGTCTGCGCTCGATGCCTTTGTCATCTATGAACGGCGCGACCACCAGAGACGAGATCTCCGTCTCCGGCCCATCCGACCCTCCCAATTTATGTTCCCCACCGAGGAGCGCGAGATCGTGTCCAGAGCGATGAGTGTGATACTGAACCGTCGCATGGAATGGAGATGGCGGGAAGGGAAGGGTAACGTATCGTTCGTCGTCGACCGTATTAATACTTTCGGTTTCCGGATCAGCGCGATGCCAGTAAGGACGCGTATAAAAGCGCCCATCAGCGGCATCAACGGGAATCTGCACGACGAAGTTTGCGTACTGATCCTTGCCCGGAGCGACAACCAGAACGGCTTCTTCATCGACCTGCTTGGCCCATGGTTGCGGAGCATCGAGGCGTATGCGGTTCACGACTAGCTTGTACTTTGAGCCATTGTGAAATTTCACCCTCACCAGGAATTTCTGGCCGGGAGACACGACGGTTAGCGCCTCCTCTTCTCTTGGCAAGGCTGTTGCCACACTTTGCGGAGAAGCGACCGTGGCTTCCACTGAGATCTGCATTGCGAGGTTGATTGCGGCCTGCGCCTGTTGCCGTTTCTCGTCGAGTATCTCTAGCAAATCCTGCTTCAGCTGCGGGTCGATCTGGCTGCCGTCCACACGGCTTGTGAGCGAATCCAGATTCTGCAAAGCGACGAGCAGCGGTCCGGCTGCGTCGCTCGCTTCCTTCTGACTTCGCTGGGTCGCATCCTGAATGTGATTTGAAATGTCTACCAACCCCGGTCGCAGCCACGGTACATTTGATTCTTCAGCCCCCAATCGTGACGCCAACCCCGGCAGAGTCGTGTCAATGCCGTCAAAAAAATCTTGCTCGTGACCATCCTTATCTACAGTGGACGGCAGAACTGAATCCACGAGTTTGTAGAACGTGTAACGAGGCCCAGAGTCGATCGAGAAGCCTCCCACGCCCTGGGACTGCTGATGCCGCAATCCCTCGATCGCAAATTGGGCATAGGACATGCCCAATCTCGGATTTGGCTCCCCTGTATTCAACTTGACGGTGTAGTTCTCCGCTGGACAAGTTTGAGCTCCGAATCCACAAACGTTCCCGATGTAAAGTTTTTTCGCCTGCCACGGGAGCAGGCCCTCTTTGATCTGCTCTGGAAAACGATTGGGATCGGCCGCCGCACGGAACGCCTCACGCGCCAGAATCGAAGAGGCCTGGTGATGGCCGTGTCCGTCACGATCGGTGCCTGAAAAGCGAGGGACAAGAACGTCAGGCCGAAAGGTACGAATCACTCGCACCATATCGCCGAGTGCGATGTCGTGACCTTGCCACTTTTGGAAAGTTTCGTTCGCATTCTTGGAAAAGCCAAAATCTGCAACTCGGGTGAAGCGCTGCTCCACACCGTAGTATCGGTCCGCGCCCAGAAGCTCCAAGGTTCGCAGGACGCCCAGGACGTCGAACAGGTTGCTGCCTACCTTGTTTTGTCCACCCTCGCCGCGATTCAAGGTCAGCAGCAAGACCGTCGCACCCTTTCCGCGCGACTCCATGGTCAGCATACCGCCGTCTTCGTCGTCGGGGTGGGCCACGGTTTGCATCAGTCGCGCAGTCGTCCGCAATCTCAGCAGCATTTCCTGTAGCCCCGCGGCGCCAGTGTCCTGAGGCAAAGGATCTACAAACCGGGGCGCCGGTGAACTGGCTGGTTGTGGGGTGATCTGCGCCACGAATGCAACGGTGAGCAGCAAAATCGGAAAAAGGATAAGGAACAATAGCAGAGAGCCGGGCCGAACTCGTTGGTGCCCGACCCCACGGTCATCGTTCTTCATAGATAAAAGATGGTTTTTCTCGTGGACCGGCGCCAAGATTTTTCCTGACACAGAGTCTTAGTCATCGACTGATGGAGACTGAAAAGGATAGTCGCGACCACTCCCAATCCTACCTGATTCACTGCCCCTGTGGGTTGCGCACGCTTTCCTGGCATTGGTGGGCGGCGGTCAGCACCGCATCGAATTCCTTGGTACTGCGCATCTTTGCCAGCAATGGATCAGACAGCAGGGCCGAGTAAGAACAATAGTTCTGCTCCACTGCGGCGGTGAGCATATGGAGGGCGATGGCAGGTTTCCCGCAGAATGCCATGATCGTGCCTTGTTCGTACCAGGGCTCAGGATCGGGTTCGGCAAGCACTGAAGTTTCGGCATCAGCAATGATTTTGTCCGACTCGGCCGGAGGACGCATTCCTAGGCATGCCTCCAGTAGATCCCGATGATACTGTGCAATCGGCGACATCTTCTTCACACTCTCACGCGCTTCCGCCAGTTTCCCTTCGCGCAACAGAACCGAGGAGGTTGCGAAGGCTGCCCATTCCGAACCGGCATCCAGGCGCACAAAATCCATTGCGCGCTGAGTTTGGCCCAACTCCATGAACGCCCAGGCACACGACCGGAACTGGAAGTTTCCTGGAGACAACTCGATCGCGGTACTGCACTCGCGCGCGGCGTCTTCTTGCATTCCAGCGTAGCGCAAGACGTAGGCCATGGTGAAATGAGCCTGACCGCTTTCTGGACGGCTCTTGACCAAAGCTTGTGCCCCCGCGTAGGCCTTGGCCAACTCGCCCCTCTCCACGCGGTTTGTGATCAACTGGCCGGCAGCCACGATCCGGTTGGGATCAAGCGCCAGAGCCCGCTCCGAAGCTGTATTCGACTGCTGAAACATCTTCTCTCCGCCGTTGGAATAGTCGGCGTCAAAATAGGAACGCAGGCCGAGTTCCTCCCACGCGGGAGCGTAGTTCGGATCGGTTTGCACAACATGCTCAAGCACCGCGATCGCGTCTTTATTTGGTCCGGCATCGTGCGGCAGGGCGAGACTGTGTAGGTAAAGATCGTAAGCTTCCTGACTCTTCGGCCGAGTGCTGGTGTCGAGAAAGCTGCCGGATGCGCCGAGAATCGGCAATAAACCTTGGCGGATCTGATTGGCGAGCTGTGATTGCAAGGCGATCAGGTCCTCGCTGGACGATGTGAAATTCGTCTGCCACAACATCCGATTGGTCTTCGTTTCTGTCGCTTCCAGCGTTACCAGGAGGTGATCCCCCTGGCGCAAAAAATGTCCGGTCAGGACGCTGCCGACGCGAAGATCCTTGCCCACCTGTTGCGGGTCGATATCCGGGCTTACGTATTTGCGGGTCGCTCCCGAGGGGCGCACATCGAGGGCGCGGCTGTGGGTCAGCACATTGTCAATTTCGTCGGCCAGGGCAAAGCGGAGGTAATCCACGCTGAAGTCGCCGTTCATATTCTGCAGTGGAAGCACCGCGATGGCATTCCCGCCGACGTTCGCGGCTCCGCTGCGATGTTTGAACCACCACGCTCCCACGGCGGCCAGCACCGCGAGCAGGAGGCCGGCCATCCCCAGCAGAAGATATTTTTGCCACGCGCTGGAAGTCTCAAACGTATTTGTGGACACGCGCAGCGGTGCTTCCCGAGACTTGGTTTTGACCGACCCCGATTCGGTTTCCTTCTTCAGCCGCTGCAGGTCGGCTTTCATCTGGCTGGCGCTGGCGTAGCGTTTGTCGCGATCCTTCTCCATCGCCTTGCCGATGATGCCTTCGATCTGCGGAGGAAGAGCCGGGTTCAGCGTCCGGGGCGGCGCTGGCTTGTGATGCAGCATCGCATCCAGCGTGGTCACGACGTTCGCTCCCTGAAACGGCTTCTTGCCAGTAGCCATTTCGTAGAGCACCACGCCAAAAGAAAACAAATCGCTGCGCGGATCGAGTTCTTCGCTGCGCGCCTGCTCCGGCGACATATAAACCGCCGTCCCGGGAACCACGCCGATGGCGGTGAGCGAATCTTCATACGGAGTGTCTTCACTCGCTGCTACGCCCTGGTCGCGAGACAGCTTGGCCAACCCAAAGTCCAGAATCTTCACTTGCCCGGTATTGGTGAGAAATAAATTGGCTGGTTTGATGTCGCGATGAATGATGCCCTTGGCATGAAACGCCTCCAGAGCCTCGACCACCTGCACCGCAACGTCGAGCAGCTCGTCAAACGCCAGCGGCTTCCCGTGGATGCGTTGCTTCAGGCTTTCGCCTTCCAGCCTCTCCATCACGATGAAGGGATGGCCGTCGTTCTCCTCGATGTCGTGGATGGTGCAGACGTTAGGGTGGTTCAAGCGCGATGCTGCGCGCGCCTCGCGCTCAAAGCGGTCCAGAGACTTACGGTCGCCGAGTAAATTGTCGGGAACGAACTTCAGAGCGACGTGACGGCCAAGGCGCACATCTTCCGCCTCGTAGACAACGCCCATGCCTCCCCCGCCGATTTTCCCCAATATGCGATAGTGGGAGACTGTCTGGCCGACCATGAAGGCAAACCGCCGTTCGCGGCTATGTTAGGCCGAGAGAAGGCGTAGGTCAACCGTTGCGTGCGGTGAACGGATTTCGCCCCCGAGCCTGTCAAGTTACGCGACTTGCCGGGGCGCGTCACGGTCCATCGTGTCGGCTAGAAACTGACCACATGGGATCGTTCGCGTAAATACCGAAGTCAACAACACGTTTACCGTCCTTGCTGGGGCAGTTCTCGTAGATCCACAGACCTGGAAAGGTTCTCAACACATTGTCTAAGGCCTCCGACAGAGCGACGTCGTAAAGGCTATTGGGCAGATGTGGTATCACCGGAGAAGGCGTCGGTCGCCGCCCACTGGCATCCTCGATATCGAACCGTCTCACTATTTGATGGTCCCTCATAAAGGCTGATACCTCCGGCTTTGACAGAATGGCCCACATCGCATCCCGTGGAAAGTATCTTACGTCTTTCGGAGGGTAGTCCTCGTCATCCTTGAAGGCTATGCGTCTGACCCTGACATCGAGAAGATCATGCGGAACATCTGCTTCCACCATTCGAATGAACCCATTTGCATCGCGGGTCACGCGCATCTCTTGATCGTCTGAGAAGATTTGGCGTAATGCAGCGACTGGGTCGTCTGAAACCTTCTGTGGAGACTGAAGCTTCGGAAAGTCAAAGCGCTTACCCGGACCCGCATCGCAACGACCCCGGTACGCTAGCGAGCCCGAAGCGTGGGCCTTGGTTAGAACTCCCATCACAAGCGGTAATCCGACCTGAGAGCTAACTCCTGCTCGCTCGGCCTCTTGACCGCCAAGCAGAAACAGAGTCAAAACAATGGCAGGTGCGAGAGATGTCATAAGATCTCGTCACGGGAAACTGCTTACCTCGGATAAAACCCAGCCGACGAACCAACCCATTCCATGTTCTTGTTGTGGTCGACGCCCATCATCAGTCCGCGTCCCATGCGAATGATGGTCATGACCGGCAGCAGTTCGTCCACCCAGATATACATGATGCGAATCTCCGCCTTGGTCCCGCCGAAGGGCGTTTCGATTACTGGCTCAAACTGCATCCGCTCCTGAAGAATGTACTGCGAGCGCTTTTCTTTTGGGATGTTTGCCAGATCGTCTTTCGTCGGTTTCAAAATCACGCCCAGCCCGGCGAAGGAGAACAGCGGCTTGATCACGTAGTTTTCGAGGTCCTTGGGCAGCGGTTCCACGCGATCAAGGAACGACGTTTTGGGCACACACTCGTGACGCAGAAAGGGCAGGGAAAACTTGCTCATGCGAAAATACCAGTTGGGATGTCCGGCCCACTCCACTTCGAGATCGTCGGTAAAGTTAAAAGAAAGCTTTAGCTTCTTGCGCACTAACTCGTCGACAATTGCGCGGTTGTAAATGCGTCGGATGGGAACACGCCTGCCCGCGCTCTCGTAAAACAACTCCTTGCCTCTCTTCTCAATGTTGGCAATGTCGACGGTCGGAATTCCCAGCAGCTTTTCGGTGAGCAGGAAATCCGGCAATGTCTTTTGATGCTGAGGATCGATCTCCATCAGAATCACATTCTGCGGGTCCTGATCGCCCACAACGGCGCGCCGCAGCAGCTTCTTGTAGCCTTCCCAATCCAACCCACCCAGCAGATACTTCAAGTTTTCATCGAGCTCGTACGCTTCCATGTAAAGCTGCGACAGCATCGCCTGATAGGCGTAGAGAGAAGGGAAGCCCTGCAACTCGACCAGCTTGGGCTGCAGTTTGCCGGCGGCATCGCGCACCAGTCCAAAGTCCACCTGAATGAACATCGGATGCGGCGATTCACGCGGAACATTGAAATCGGGCGGGATCGCCTCGAACGAGGCTTTGCGGTATTCCAATCCGCCCAGTTGCCGGATCAGCTCTTCGCCGTACTGCGACATCTGGTCCAGCAGCAGCTTGGGGAAAAAGCAAGGCGTTTCGGAAATCTGGAACTTGACCGGCGAGCCGCAGCGCTCTTCCATCAACTTCAGAAAAGCTTGGTATTTCTCCGAAGTGAAGGTCGAGTTGAACTGCTGTCGCAGTGCAGGAATCATGAGTCGTTAGAAGCTGTCGCGCAAGGCCTCGGCAACTCGTCAAATTAAACGAACTGTCATCCTGAGCGGAGTAGCTGATGAGCGAAGCGAATCAGCTACGCAGTCGAAGGACCCCTACTCGCTCAGCACCGCGATACCGCTGCAAGGCACTCCCCCCAAGAACGTCGGCAGAATTCCCTGAAGCGTATTACCAACCCAATCTGCGTTTGGTCCTTCGACTCCGGTGGTTCATCCGCGAGCGGATGAACCGCCTCCGCTCAGGATGACAACTCTTTACGCCTCCAGCAAACCTTTACGCCTCCAGCAAGAACTTGCCGTCGCGCATAATCTGTTCGCTATCCACCCAGATATCGAACTTCCTTCCCACGACATCGATGTGGGTCGACGAATACCATTCCGCCCCGGTATGCGCGCCGTAAGGATTGCCAAAGGCAATGTGTACGCCAGGATATTTCTCGTCCTGCAAAATCTGCCCAATCACATCTTTCAACTCAATATTCGTGCCGATCGCAAATTCGCCCACGCGGTCGCTGTTCTCATCGGTATGGGTGTAGCTCCAGAAATCGCTTTCCAAGTCGTGGTTCGTGGAGTGAGCCTCAACAACGCGGTTTCCCTTGACCCGAATGGTTAGCGGATGCTCCCGCAAACTGCCAAACTTGGCGCACAGCCAATCGCCCACGACGCCGTCAATCACAAACGTCCCGTTGACTTCGCCGGGAGTGGTGAAAACTTCGCCGCCCGGTCTTCACCCAGCGATAATTAGGATTCAAGTCCGCGACCAGATCGGTTCCTGCCGGCGTCTTGGCCCGAAC
>Ga0206930_1094_pt1 | contig 18505 bp, 16 predicted proteins | sample Alteio_BWOrgHeat_20_FD_152939 | JGI IMG/M metagenome (GOLD analysis project Ga0206930, IMG submission 152939) | Enriched cells from forest soil in Barre Woods Harvard Forest LTER site, Petersham, Massachusetts, United States -... | ecosystem: Environmental > Terrestrial > Soil > Temperate forest >... | reverse complement strand
CATTGTATGGGCCGACGATAGGACGATCATTAACGATCAAAAAGCGCGTACCATGCACATATTCCTGTCCGGCCTGCTTGCCGTACTGATTTTCAATAAATAAGGACTCTGAATAATTGGTAAAGCTCTCGTGTATCCACATATCACCCAGGTCCTTTGAGGTAATATTATTCCCGAACCACTCGTGACCGCTCTCGTGCACTACGATAAAGTCCCATTTAAGGCCCCAGCCTGTGCCCGATAGGTCGCGGCCCAGGTAGCCATTGTGGTAATGATTTCCATATGCAGTACCGCTCTGATGCTCCATGCCCAAATGCGGGGTTTCTATTAATTTGTAGCCATCCTCATAAAAAGGATACGGCCCGAACCAGTGTTCAAATGCCTTGATCATGGGCTTGGCATTTTCACCCCATTGTTTTTTGGCCTTATCAAGGTTATAGCTCAATGGCCAGAAATCAAGCGTAAGCTTACCCTTTCCACCATCGTAGGTGTCTGTATAATGAGCATATTTGCCGATGTTAGCCTCGATATCATAATTATTGATCGGATTGGCTACAAACCAATCGAAACGCGTGTAACCGTCTTTTAACTTGGTAACCTTACGCAAGCGCCCGTTTGATACATCCTGCAAACCGGTCGGTACGCTGATGCTGATCAGTGCGCTATCTACCTCATCCACTTGTTGATCCTTATTGGGCCACCACACACTGGCGCCCATTCCCTGACAGGCAGTTGCCACCCATGGATTTTTCAGTGAATCCTGGGCGTAAACTATGCCGCCATCCCATGGCGCATGCCTGGCAATAGTAGGGTTACCGGAATAATATACGGTAAACTCCTGCTTACTGTCTTTTTGAATAGTTTGAGGGAAAGTGATAAAAACGGCATTATACTCGCGGGTATAAGGCAATTCACTTCCCTTATAAATTACCTTCTCAACCTTGAGATTTGAGAACAGATCGAACTGCAGTTTGGTAAAATCTGTTGTTGCCGTAAACTTAAACTGCACGTTGCCACTGATAAATTTATTATCGATATCAAACTTAATATCCAGGTGATAATAATTAATATCATAACAAGTGCGCAGCGGGCTCAGATATCCGCGCAGCGAATCGGCACGGGTAAAAGTTTCCTTGATGGCGCCGAGTTGTGCGAATGATATACTGTACGAAAGCAGAACTAAAAACGCAGAGAAAAGAAGTTTTTTTATCATGATATTCAGTTAATCTTAAACGGTTTGTCATTCTGATCCGCTGGCTAGCGGAGAAGAATCTTCTACATGCGAACAGATGCTTCGTTCCTCAGCATGACAATTTAATTTGATTGAGCACGGCTATCCACCCTTCTGCACCCCACTCAGTTTTATATAATAATTAAAGGTATCTGCTTCAATGTTGTCCTTATCAGCTCCCGGCAGATCAACAGCCTGGAGGGTAGTAGTAGGGTTGATGAATTTGTACTCGCCGCCCTTGATCTTCACCCTAACCGGCATATTGAAACCTTTGGCATCAGCTATCCATTTGCAATAGGGTTTGCCATCCTGCCAGGTAAACTGCAATGTAGGTAACCCCTTGTAGTGAAGGTACTGATCAAATACAGGCAATAAATTGATGCCTGATTGTTTGTTAATATAATTCACAATATCATCGTAGGTAACCGTTTGATGATAAAATGTTTTGTTGAGGCCGCGCAAAATACTCAGCCATTTATCGTCATTATTAATAATCGTGCGAACCATGTTCAGGAACACAGCGCCCTTAAAATACATGTCCTCTGAACCCTCTTTGTTTACACCATACACGCCCACAATAGGCACCTGATTGGCGATGTTTCGGCGCAGGCCCTTTACATACTCCTGGCCTGCCTGCTTACCGTTCCTGCTTTCTACAAATAAAGATTCGGAATAACAGGTGAAACCCTCATGTATCCACATATCTGCCAGGTCCTTTGCAGTGATATTATTGCCAAACCATTCGTGCCCGCTCTCGTGCACCACAATATAATCCCATTTAAGCCCCCAGCCGGTACCCGAAAGATCATTGCCAAGGTAACCGTTCAGGAAATGATTGCCATAAGCCACCGCGCTCTGATGCTCCATGCCGAGATGTGGTGTTTCCACTAATTTATAACCATCCTCATAAAAAGGATACGGCCCAAACCAATGTTCGAATGAGGCCAGCATAGGGCTTACGTTGGCTGCAAACTGAGCTTTAGCTTTTTCAAGATCCGCAGGTATTACCCAGTAATCCAGGTCGAGCTTGCCTTTTTCTCCATTATAGGTATCAGTAAATTCGGTATAGTCGCCAATATTGGCAGCCACATCATAATTATTGATAGGGTTGGCCACAAACCAGTCGAAGCGGGTATAACCGTCATTCAGGTCGGTCACCTTGCGCAGGCGACCATTCGACACATCCTTTAACCCCTTGGGTACGCTGATGCTGATCAGCATACTGTCTACCTCGTCTGAAAGATGATCCTTATTGGGCCACCAGATACTGGCTCCTGCACCCTCGCAGGCAGTGGCAACCCAGGGTTTACCGGTTGAGTCGTTTGTAAATACTACGCCGCCATCCCAGGGAGCATTTTTAGCAATAGTTGGGTTTCCGGAATAAAATACGGTGAATTCATCCCTGCTGCCTTTGGCAATAGTTTTAGGAAAGGTGACAAATACTGCATTAAACTCACGCTTAAAAGGGAGATCCTTGCCTTTATAAATTACCCTTTCGACCCTAAGATTAGCATACAGATCAAACTGGAGCTTTTTAAAATCCTGAGTTGCGGTAAATTTAAATTCATTACTGCCGCTGATAGATTTATGATCAATATCAAACCTTACATCCAGGTGATAGTAGTTAATATCATAACAGGTGCGGAGGGGGGTTAGTGTACCACGCAGTGTATCAGCGTGTGTGAATTTGTTTTTATTCTCTAAAAGTTGTGCATGCAAACAGGCAGGAAAAAAGGCTGCAGCAAGTATAATGACGATTATTTTTTTCATTATTTAGGCTTTTTATTTCGGTGGCCTAAATTAACAAGTAATTCAATAATAAAGGCATTGATGATAATACTGTTACAGTAGCCGGTTGAATATCGAATAAAGAATGATGAATATCTAATAAAGACACCTAATCTCTAATCTTTAACCTCTAATCTCTAATATATAATCCCAAAGTCAACTAATCTCCAATTAACTAATCACTAATCTCTAAAATCCTTAACTTTGCGCGTCAATAAATTACAGCTACTATGCAATATGATGTTATCGTTATCGGTTCGGGTCCGGGTGGATATGTAGCGGCTATACGCTGCGCGCAACTGGGATTAAAAACTGCCTGTATTGAAAAATATTCCACTTACGGAGGCACCTGCTTAAACGTGGGCTGCATTCCGTCAAAAGCTTTGTTAGACTCGTCTGAACATTATTATAATGCCTCACATGCGTTTAAAACGCATGGCATCAACCTGGATAATCTTTCAGTTGATATGGCGCAGATGATGAAGCGGAAAACTGAAGTAGTCGCAAAAAATACCGGTGGCATCACTTTCCTGTTTAAAAAGAATAAGATCGACGGTATCCAGGGCATAGGCTCGTTCAAAGATAAGAACACCATCATCATTAAAAAACCGGATGGGACCGAACAGGAGATCACCGGTAAGAATATTATTATCGCTACCGGATCCAAGCCATCAAGCCTGCCATTTATAAAGATCGATAAAAAACGGATCATCACATCTACCGAAGCATTAACACTCACTGAAGTACCTAAACACCTGGTATTAATAGGTGGGGGAGTTATTGGTTTAGAACTGGGCTCAGTGTACGCGCGTTTGGGCGCCAAAGTATCGGTGATTGAATTTATGGATTCCATTATCCCTACTATGGATCGCGGACTGGGCAAGGAATTGCAAAAAGTATTGCAAAAACAAGGCATGGAGTTTTATACCGGCCATAAGGTTACCGGGGCAACGGCAAAGGGCAAGGAAGTGACAGTAACCTTTGATGCGCCAAATGGCGAAAAGAAAGAATTGAAAGGAGATTACTGTTTGGTAGCTGTTGGCCGCATAGCTTACACTGATAATTTGGGTTTGGATAAGATCGGTCTTACCGTTGAAGAGCGCGGCAGAAAGATAACCGTTGATGAGCACCTGGAAACCAGCGTGAAAGGCGTGTATGCTATTGGCGACGTGATTCGCGGTGCAATGCTGGCACATAAGGGTGAGGATGAAGGCACTTTTGTGGCCGAAACCATCGTAGGTCAAAAGCCGCATATTGACTATAACCTGATCCCTGGCGTGGTTTACACCTGGCCCGAGGTTGCCGCAGTAGGGCAAACCGAAGAACAACTAAAAGAAAAAGGCGTGAAATATAAAGCAGGTTCGTTCCCATTCAGGGCGAGCGGGCGTGCTGTGGCAAGTGGGGATATGGATGGCTTTGTAAAGGTTTTAGCTGACGCGACAACGGACGAAATTTTAGGTGTACATATGATCGGCCCGCGTGCTGCCGACATGATAGCCGAAGCTGTGGTGGCGATGGAATACCGTGCATCGGCAGAGGATATTTCGAGGATGAGCCATGCGCACCCAACCTATACGGAGGCGTTCCGCGAGGCATGCTTGGCTGCTACAGATAACAGGCCGATACACATTTGATTTCGGATTTTCGATTTCGAATTTCGGATTTACTGTTTAGGATTTATAAGTTTGGTTATAGAATTTAGGATTTTATAATTAAGAATAAGTACTTTAGGTGAAATATAACAGAACATCCCTAATCATCTGTTAGCGATTGAACCATGAAATCAGGACTTGAGAAATTACCCGTCGTTTTAATTCCTTATCACACGGCGGGTATTTATAAAAAGATATTCGCCATAAAAAGGAATATTGTTGCGCTTTTTATCATGGCGTTTATCTTTTCGGCCTGCAACCGCGACTGGCAATATCTCAAAAGCGCACATTTTAATATACGGTCAAGGTCCGATATCAGCCCTGATAAGGTTAAAAAACTGGATAAGGTACTTGAAGATAACTACGCAAGGGTAAGCCAATTCCTGAAGACTGTTCCCGATAGCCTGATACAGGTAAATATTTACTCGCATCAATGGCAATATGACCTGGCCACTGGCAATTATAACGATGTTGGCAGTGTGGAAGGTACCTCCAACCTGCATTTTATACTGCAAGCCTGGGACGAAAAGGAGATCGGCAATATAGCCGTGCGCGAATTTACCCATGCAGTGACCCTGAAGCTGCTGATGGACCAGGAACCTAAGCCATTCGACCTGCAAAAATTCCGTAAAAAATTAGCCACCATGCCCGTTTGGCTTACCGAAGGTGTGGGCGTTTATGAATCAAATGAGTTTATTGACCCCAAAACAGTGTCGTTTCTCAAGACCGATACCGCGATCAACCTGAAAGAATTAAACTCCCGGCAAATACACCAGGTGGCTTACACCCTCACAGAATACATCATGCAAAAATATGGACATGATAAACTGGTCGAGCTTTTGGTAAATTATGGCAATATCCCAAAAGTGCTTGGTGTTACTAATGAACAGTTTACTAAGGACTGGTATGCATTTGTGAAGCAGAAGTATTTGGTATGAATACATTTGTAACAGTCTTAACAGTAATGTATCCACAGCAACTCTGGATAATAAAGGGGAAACTTGAATCGGAAGGCATTGAATGTTTTGTTAAGGATGAATTGACGGTTCAATCTTATAATCTCTATTCAAATGCTGTGGGCGGTGTAAAACTACAAGTCCTGCAACAAGATGCTGAAAGAGCTGTTGAATTGTTAAAGGGGCTTGGTTATATAAAGGAAGAGTCGATACAGGTAGACTTGTTGACTCGAATTAATCGAAGAACTTCATTTATTCCTTTTCTGAAAAATCTGGATGTAACATATAGGATAGTTATCGTTGCGTTGATTTTTATTGGATTGACTACAACCTTACTTTATTTCATTTTTAAGCCTGCCGCTATAGATGAGTTGGCACGAACGTCATGGTGTGTCGATAGGATAATTTATAAAAACAATCTCATCACCCCCAAAACAACAGGAGTAATGGTGCGATTAACGGATCGATATGGAAATTCTGAATGTTATGAACTTATGACTATAGATAAGAATAAGTCCGTAACGTTCCCCGGAATAAACAGCTATTCAGTTTCAGGGTCCTGGAAACTGAATGAGGATGACAGTGATAGTATAAATGTCTTAACCTCTTCTTTAAGGAATGTCTATGAAGGGACCTATTCGGTTAAAATATCAAATGACCTGCTTGTGCTTCAATCAAAAGCAACGACGATTTATGCTCATAGGGATAATTTTAATTTTTCATCACCGCTGTAATCTCAGACTTACTAAGTCTCAAAGACTTCGTAAGTCTTTTCAAGACGCCAATCCAATTTAATTTCCGAAATTCGCCTTTCGAACAAACAAATCCGAAATCGAAAATTCGACATCCGAAATAAAAAATGCTGCAAATACAGGAAAACGTATCGCTCAAAAACTTTAACACTTTTGGTATTGATGTTTCTGCCAGGTATTTTGTGGAGATAGCACACGAGGATGACCTGGTTGAGCTGTTTATGGACCCCCAATGGCTGCAAACCGACAGGCTCGTTTTGGGCGGAGGCAGCAATATGCTGCTGGTTAAGGATTTTGATGGACTGGTTATCCGCATCAATATCCGTGGTATTGAGCATCGCATTAATCACCAGGAAGCTTTTGTTGAAGCAGGGGCAGGCGAAGTTTGGAACGATCTGGTTAATTTTTGTGTCGACAGGGAATATGCTGGTATCGAAAACCTAAGCCTGATACCGGGTTCCGTTGGCGCATCGCCCATACAAAACATCGGTGCTTACGGTGTGGAACTAAAAGATGTGTTCCAAAGTTGTAGGGCATTTGAAACAGCGACGGGTCAATTTAAAACATTTACAAAAGAGGATTGCCGCTTCGGTTATCGCGACAGCATATTTAAAAATGAATTGAAGGAGAAGTACATTATTGTATCGGTAAAGTTTAGACTGTCGCTTATTCCGGACATTAACCTAAAATATGGTGCCATTGAGCAAGAACTTGCTCATCGAAATATAAATAATCCTGGTATTAAGGACGTATCAAGAGTAGTTTCACATATCCGGGTATCCAAGCTGCCCGATCCATCTACTATTGGTAATGCAGGTAGTTTCTTTAAAAACCCGGTGATCGGCATTGAACAATTTAACACATTAATCACCCAATTTCCTGAAACAGTGCATTATCCTGCCGGAGATGGCCTGATAAAATTAGCCGCTGGCTGGCTGATAGAAGCTTGCGGATGGAAGGGAAAAGTAGTTGGCCATACAGGAACATGGAAGAACCAGGCGCTTGTTTTGGTGAACCATGGAGGGGCAACGGGAGAAGAAGTGTACAGCCTTTCGTCGCAAATCATAGACAGTGTGTACACTAAATTTGGCGTTTTGTTGGAACGAGAGGTCAATATTATTAGTTAATTTTTTTTCGTTTGAACAAGTTATTACAACCGCTGAAAAGGCCACTTTTTGACGATTTCTCCTCCCCATATATTTAGTATTTTCGATTTAATTTACTGAAAATCAAATATTTAACAATATTCAACTAAAGCCCGGCAATTGGGCGGTTATTAAATTTTCAATTGTCATATTTTAGGGGGAAAGCCGGGTTTGTTCAGAAAGCGGTATCATGTTTGTCTAATCCTCTGTACAAAACTTTAACAGAATGACAGCAATCGAGTTTAACACCATGGTACTGCGTCAAGCGACTTCACTGAGGTCATATGCACTTCACTTCACCCGCGACGCCGATGATGCTAACGACCTTGTTCAGGATACAATGTTGAAAGCCATAACTTATTACAATAAGTTTAAAGAAGGAACAAATTTAAAAGGATGGTTATACACCATCATGAAAAATACATTCATCAACAACTACCGCCGTTTTGTTAAAATGAGCACTTTCGTAACCAAGTCAGAAGAGATATCTTCAGCTAACCTGGTTTTCAGCTCAACAAAAAACATAGGCGAATCGAAATTTGTGATGGACGATATCAAGAAAGCTTTGGACAGACTTCCTGAAGACTACTATGTGCCATTTACTATGTATTTTGAGGGACATAAATATCACGAAATAGCAGACCATTTGACCATCCCGATCGGTACGGTTAAAACCCGCATCCACGTAGCACGTAAGCTTCTAAAGAAGAATCTGAAAGCATATGATAACGGTATCAAAAAGCCGGTTTATGCCGAGGATTAAAAATTAATTTAACTCCACATATATTATAAAAGATAGACCCGCTACAGGCGGGTTTGTCTTTTTAGCCTCACCCTGCCCTCTCCAAAGGAGAGGGTAAAGAATATACAATTAGTCTCCCTCTCCTTTGGAGAGGGTTGGGGTGAGGCGTTTCATCGCCTCTATTGCTACAATCCGCCCCGAAATAATAGCAGGCGGCACACCCGGCCCAGGTATGGTCAGTTGCCCGGTATATAATAGGTTTTTTATCTTTTTCGCCCTCATAACGGGCTTTAAAAATGCAGTTTGTTTTAGCGTGTTCGCAAGGCCATAAGCATTGCCTTTAAAAGAATGATAGTCGGCCTTAAAATCATTCAGGGCATAGCTTCTCTTTACTACAATATTATCCCGGATGGATTGCCCGGTAATTGTTTCAAATCGTGATAGCATTAAGTCCAAATATCGTTCACGAATGTCCTCAGTGTCATTCAATCCGGTTGCTATCGGCATCAGGAAAAATAAATTCTCGCCATTTTCAGGTGCAACTGCCGGATCGGTTTTTGAAGTGCAGCAAACATAGAAGAGGGGTTTCTGCGGCCATTGGGGGTTTGAATAAATTTCCCGGGCATGCTGTTCAAAATCCTCGTCAAAAAATAAATTATGATGTTGAATAGCTCTGATTTTTTTATTTAAACCGATATAAAAGATGAGACACGATGGCGATAGGGTACGGCTATCCCAGTACTTTTTGTTGTAGTTGCGGTATGGCTCTTCAATTAAGTGCTGTTCAACATGCTCATAATCGGCGCCAGCTATCACAAAATCAGCCTGATATTCGCCTCTGTTCGTGCAAACTTTTTTTACCAGGCCGTTTTCTATGTCTATTCTGTTTACTTCTGTGCCCAGCTGAATATCTACTCCCTGTGCAATAGCAATTTTCACCATGGCCTTTACTATTTCGTTCATACCGCCCATTGGGTACCAGGTACCCAAAACCAGGTCGGCATAATTCATCATGCTGTAAAGAGCCGGCGTATTTTGCGGCGTCGCTCCTAAAAATAATGACGGGAACTCAAGCAGCCTGATCAATCTTGGATCTTTAAAATAACTGCGTATATGGCTGCGTATACTTGTAAATAACTGCAAACCAAAGCTTTCTTTAAGAAGATTTATGTCGAAATATTCCGATACGGAATGAGATGGCTTGAATACATATTCGCCCATGCCGACCTTGTATTTATGGGCCGCCTGTGCCAAAAACTCCCTAAGATGGTTGGCGCTCCCCGGTTCAATAGCTTCAAACATTGCCTCAAGCTCAACCATTCCGGCGGGGACATCAAGCGCATTACCCTCGCCGAAATAAACACGGTAGCCAGGATCAAGCCTTTTCAGTTCATAAAAATCGCCGGGTTTTTTACCGAACAGGGCAAAGTAATTTTCAAATACATCGGGCATCCAATACCAACTGGGCCCCATATCAAAGCGGAAGCCATCCTTTTCCCAGATCCTTGCCCGGCCACCCGGCTGATCGTTCTTTTCGAGTAAGGTAACCTTATAACCAGCCCTGGCCATTACAGAGGCTGCCGACAAACCGGCAAAACCAGCTCCTATAACAATTACGTATTTGTTTTTGATCATTTTATATGGCTCTGCAAAATAAGCAATGATTTGGCGAAGCAGAAAAGACATATCCCGCTTGAATTATTAATTTTGGCGGACCCAACAGCAAGGAATGGAACTGTACAACGAAACCTGTTTTGAATGCAGCAAACTAATAACCGAAAAGTACAGTACTTCGTTTAGTCAGGGTATCAGGGCTTTTGATAAGGGTTTCAGGAATCCGATTTATGCTATTTACGGGTTTGTAAGATACGCTGATGAAATTGTTGACACTTTTCACATCCATGATAAGCATCAGCTCATCAGCGATTTCAGGGAGCAGGCCTTTAGGGCCATTGATCAAAAAATAAGTCTTAACCCGGTTTTGCAATCCTTCCAGCTTGTAGTTAATCAATATCATATCGAAAGGGAATTGATCTGCTCTTTTTTAAGGTCGATGGAGATGGATATTGACGGTAGAACATACAATGAGAATGAATACAAAAATTATATTCACGGCTCGGCAGAGGTGATAGGCTTAATGTGCCTGCGTGTTTTTTGTGAAAACGATAATGCGCTATACCAGGAACTGGCGCCCGCTGCCTGTAGTTTGGGATCGGCTTTGCAAAAAATAAACTTTTTGAGGGATATAAAGGCCGATTATGACGAGCGGGGCCGGGTTTATTTCCCTGGCGTTGATTTTAATAATTTCACAGAGAAGGTGAAGCGTGAAATTGAGGATGATATAAAAAGCGATTTTAAAGCCGGTTTTAAAGGAATAAGGCATTTGCCGGGAGGTGCGCGGCTTGGTGTATATATCGCTTATACCTATTATATCAGATTATTTAAAAAAATCTGCAATACTCCTGCAAATGTTATCCTGCAAAAAAGGATCAGAATATCTGATGCACACAAATTAATCCTATATTTCAAAGCTGTTTTGCAGCATAAACTATTATATTGATGATTGATCTTCCCGTTTATACCCGTTCACAACTGGCCCTGCGAAATGGGCAGGATAAGCCCGAGGTGTGGATAGCCTATAAGGGGTTGATCTACGACGTGAGCCGCAGCCGCCTATGGCACAACGGCAAACACTATGAGCATTGGGCAGGGCAGGACCTCACCCATGAACTACCCGATGCACCACATGATGAATGGGTGTTTGATCATTTTGACCCTATAGGAAGATTAAGTTAATGCGGAATGCGAATTGCCGAATGCGGAAGTATCTTAAATAAAGATTCCAAAAGCTTTTCATTCCGCATTCGACATTCCGACTTCCGCATTTATAAGCTTTCGCCTTTATGAAATTTCAAATCTTGACAACCCAACAAACTGCTGTACACGTTCAGCAACCTCCTGATCGGTCAGGTTCTTTAATTTTTCAGTTCCGAACTTTTCAACGCAAAATGAGGCCAGCGCTGAACCATATATAATGGCATTCTTCATATTGTTGAAATTTACCGAACCAACTTTGGCCATATAGCCGATAAAACCTCCAGCAAAAGTATCTCCGGCACCAGTTGGATCAAAAACCTCTTCGAGCGGCAGCGCGGGTGCTGAAAATACCTTTCCATCACCAAACAATAAAGCGCCATGTTCCCCTTTTTTGATAATAAGGTATTTTGGCCCCATGGTGAGGATCTTGTTAGCAGCCTTTACTAATGAATACTCGCCCGATAACTGGCGGGCCTCAGCGTCATTAATGGTTAGCACATCCACCATTTTAAGTGTTTCCAGCAGGTCGGCAAGCGCGATATCCATCCAGAAGTTCATGGTATCCATCACGATCAGCTTAGGACGCTTATGAAGGCGCTTAATGGCAGCCTGTTGCGTAGTGGGGGCCAGGTTTGCCAATAGCAAATATTCACAATCCTGGTATGCGGCAGGGATGACAGGGTCAAAATCGGCTAATACATTTAAGCCTGTCTCAAGCGTATCGCGACTGTTCATATCAGTATGGTATTTGCCCGACCAGTAAAAATTCAGCCTGTTCTCATCAATCTGCAACCCCTCTGTATCAATATGATGCTGATGCCACACACCGATCTCCGACTTTGGAAAATCATGTCCTATGATGGCTACCAATTTCACCTTATCATAAAAATATGATGCGGCCAAACAGGCAAATGGAGCCGCGCCGCCAACAATCCTTTCGACTTTGCCAAAGGGGGTTTCGATATCATCAAGGCCAATAGAGCCAATAACTATTATACTCATCCGGAAATCCTTTTAATTTTTTGTGGCAAATATTGTGAAATTACCTTAGAAATTATTCAATATTATAATTCCCTTAAAAATCATTATAAGATGGGAAAAGACTAAAAATCAGCGCCTTAACGCAAGGTTGCCAAATAAATAAATAATTTTTAGAACAAGCATTGCGAAATTACCACAGAAATCATACTTTTGCACACTCCAAACCGGAAAATGATTCCTGAGTAGCTCAGCCGGTTAGAGCATCTGACTGTTAATCAGAGGGTCGCTGGTTCGAGCCCAGCCTCAGGAGCAAAGCCCCGCATGTCTGCGGGGCTTTTTGTTTTCATGGAATATTATATTTACATACTCCACTCTGAGACTTCTGACATTTATTACGTCGGCTATTCCGACGACTTTGAAAGAAGATTTGATCAGCCCTTTCTTTTGCTACTTTTCTTTCGGGCGTTTGAAGGAAAGAAAAGTAGCCCCAACAGCAAAATCCGAATTAACAATCGATTACTTCGACCATTATTTCCAAATGGCAAAAATGTTAAGGAAATACTTTTTCAAATATTTGCCCTTAGGCACCCCACTCTCCAGTCCAAATGTGCGGTAGACAAGGTCAAAGTCATTTATATAAAAGTAAATCACCCAGGACAAACAATAGATAGAAATCAAATTGCAAATCAACAAAGGAATTGAAAATTCCACATTAAATGCAGAATAAATCGTTATAGTTAGCACGAAAATCGGCACGCCCAAGAAACTAAATATGAAGAACAGTTTGAACATCAACCTGCTAAATCTGCTTTATTAATCCACTAATTTAAGGTTTAAAAGACAAGCTTTTCGAATTACTATTATAGCAACCTTTTAATGATGGTCTTAATATTACACACTTGTAAACTTTATGGTCTTCGAACTGGCATATCAGTCAGATTTACGAGTCGTTACGAAGCAACTAACATTCGTAAATCCTCCAAGAAGGGGTTCGAAAAGCTTCCCTTATGGGCTAAGAACAGTTATGAATTCTACTAGATATTGATTACTAAATTCCACATCGATTTATTAGGGTGTTTTAACCCTATAGAAAGGGTGTTTTAACCCTCAAATCCGAAAATATTTCAGAATATCTTTATAACATGAAAAACTTCAATACTGAAATTATCTTTTCAATATTTTATGTGTTTTATATCGCAACTATTTGATTATTAAAACATTTTAATTCCTAAGAAACCTAATAATTTAAAACCATGAAACCCATTATCACATTTTGCTCACTAATTTTCTATTTGATTTCTGACACAGTTTGTCAAACAAAAAAAAGATGCTGTCAATGTATGTTTTAGCTGGAAGGACTTATCGAAATACCGATTTACAAAGCAAATAGTAACTATTATTTTTTTTGCATTTATATCGTTTACTTTTAATGCGTGCAAATCAGTAAAAGCAATATTAAATCAGCAAAGCGTGTCAAGTGCAGATGAACAACGCGCATCAATAGAGGAAAACAATAACAGCCTAGCTAAACTAAAAAAAAGTGATTTTGCTTTAAATATTGGAGCAAATGATTTTGATAACGTTTTGATCCCGGCAATTGATAGCCTAATAAACAGGAAAAATGAAATTAAAAAAATTAAAAGCTATAGTCTCGATAGATTGGTATCTAGTACTGATAAAGAACAAATAACCATTTCCTCCAACTTTCAGGTTACCCTTGACACCCTTAATGCTAGTATCAGCGGAAAGCTGATCGGAACAGTAACCTTCGCCTTTAGGAATGATTCATTGATATTGTTTCCTGCCTTTAAATATATTCATGTCGAGGACATCAGTTATAAAAAAACGACGAAACTTGAACGGAAAGTTATTGCTGACATTATAAATCTCGCGCTGCACTTGTTTATTAATAAATTGAATGGATATATGGATTCAAAAAATTTCGGCGATTCCATTAAATCTAATCGATAGAGAAATTGGTTCCCAGGAGTTGGTAAATAACCCCGCAACCAGAGTAACTCTTTTCAAACCTTTAAAAATTTCTACGCCAATCTTAGGTTCATCTTGCATGATCGATAATAACGGCCTGCATATTTTAGGGTCTTTTAGCACAGACTTTACGGGATCCAAACCTACTGACAATGCTGACTTCTCAGCTTTTCAAAAAAGTTTCACAGAACAAATCAAAACTTATTTTCCCGGTCTTCCTGCTAATAATGGAACGTTTATGGTTTTATCAAAGAGTGCGCTTGCTCAAGTATTCGACGCTGCATTTAATGGCGAAAAAATAGACGTATCCTATGAAAATAATAATGTGGTATCAGAAAAAATAGATAAAAATTTAAAAATAGACTTAGATGAAATTAACTGCGGGAGCATTAACCCACCGTGTCCTCAACTCCACATTGTACCTGATTGTAGTTGTACAGTTAACTTTCATTGCCGCGGAGGTATATTGGGAGAGGGATGCAGGATTGCGGAGGCTGCAGCAAAAGCAACCTGGTATTCCTCAGTCTATCCAACTTGCATGGCGGGAAGGGCGTCACAAATTGCAATTAATGGCCAGATATTAGCAGCATGTGAGGCTGCAAAGTTATCTGCGCAAGGGGGCTGCGAAATAGTTAAAAAATCTCTTACCGTGGTTTTGACAAGTAAAGTTTCTATAGGTGATGTACACCTCACGGTTGCTTCAAGCGCAAATATTTCTGGTTCTATTTCTAACATCAACTTTGATAATGACCTGTCGGCACTTAATTTATCTTTTTCCGCAAATGTAAACGTACCTATTAACACTACTTTCGGCTTTACTCCCGAAGGGCCGGTCGGATACTTGGCGTGTGTGGTGAAATTTGATCATCCATATAACGTTAATGTCTCCGCTATAAAGCCATTAACCCCTGAAAGAATAACGACTGTTTTTGACAGTTCGATAAATAATAGTCTGTCAATAAAAATTCAAACGGCACCTACAGATTTCGATATTAAAATCGATCCAACACCATTTTCACTACTGAACAGAGACATAGCTGTTTTAATTGATTGTCCGTTCATTGGAAAACTTACGGGTATAGCAGATATTGCTAAGGGGTTTAAAGATGTATTCAGCGACGGCAATTTTAGTAATCCCGTTATAAATGCCATTTTCAATGGCAAATATGATTTTACTTTAAAAGGAGAAACACTAAATCTACCGCTAAAACCGGTTCAAGTTAAATTACTTGAAAATAAAATTCAACTCAACCCAATTAATGAAAGCACTTATATCGGTTTTATACGCACCAAATAATAAGCAAAAACGGTTCGAAAAGTGCAGTATTGGATAGAAGTTATATGAGCCCCTAGAGGAATCGAACCCCCTTCCTTTAAGCCACTTTCAGTGTACCTAAAAATTGGAGTTGCTCCAGCAAATGGTTCGAATTCCGTCCAGCCTCAGGAGCAAAAGCCCCGCAGACATGCGGGGCTTTTTGTTTTTATAAAAGTAACTTATTTTGAATGACTGGCTATATCAAAGGTATTTATGATAAATGATAAGATTTTACTTATCGGCTATGCACCTAAAACCCACGTGTTCCATTCCACTATCTTCGGTGCTTTTCATGCGTCTTGCTACCCTATAGCCGGAACAATAGCTGTCATTACATAGGAATGAACCGCCCCTGATTACGCGTTTCTTCGCATAGGGCTCATCAGGATCATAACTATTAGTCGGTCCGCGAGGATTAACAGCTCCATTCGCAATAGTTTCATAATACTGACTGTGATAATAATCTGCGCACCATTCCCAGGCATTGCCAGCCATATCATATAATCCATATCCATTAGGGGCGAAGGATGCCACAGGGGCCAAGCCGTAAAATTTATCTCTTAAAGTATTATGATCGGGGAAATGCCCTTGCCAGGTATTGGCTTTAACCTTGCCTTCATCTACAGGCTTATCACCCCAGGGATAAATTTTATTTTGCAAACCACCGCGCGCAGCCCATTCCCATTCTGCTTCCGTCGGCAGGCGCTTGCCTGCCCATTTGCAATAAGCTACAGCATCAAACCAGGAAATATGTACCACCGGGTAACTTTCCTTCCCTTTTATGCTGCTGCCCTGGCCATGCGGGTGTTTCCAGTTAGCTCCTTTTTTCCATGCCCACCATTGACTATAATCATTCAGGTCAACTTTGTGGTTTGGCGGATCGAACACTAAAGAGGCTGCTACCAAAAGGCTGTCATCCGGTTTTGATGTTCCTGGAGGCAATTGCTTTTTTAGCTCATTCCAATCGGGTTTACGTTCAGCAGTAGTGATATAACCTGTTGCTTTTACAAATCTGTTGAACTGCGCATTGGTAACTTCGGTAACATCCATCCAGAAACCGTTTACTGTCACTTTGTGCTTTGGGTATTCGTCTGGCGAGGCTTGCTTATTATCGGCGCCCATCATAAATACCCCGGGTTTTATCCATACCATTCCGGTATGTGAATGCTCACTTGTTTTTACATCTTCTAAAGTGGCGGTTTTGGTAATGGTAAGAGACGCAAATCGCTTTGGAATATTAGATTCGCAACAGATGGCCTTTTTTAAATGAGCCGGCAATGTTGTGGCCACAGGCTTTTCAGAAGATGCTGTTTTTTGTTTGCAGGCGAAAAAACCAACACAATAAAGTAAGACAAACAGCAGAAAGTTGCGCTTCATGATCTGAAATTATTTTGAATTGGCCGATAAGGCTGTCTCCGTTTTTATTGCATTGAGTATTTCACTTTTGGGGAATAATCCCTCCTTGTGCCAAACAAGTACGCCATCCTTATACAACGCAATGTTTGGGATCACATTAATTTTAAGCTGATGTGCCAGTTGAGTATTGTCAAAAACTTCAACCTTAAAAAGCGGTATGCTGGTTTCAGTGCTTGCTGAGTCAACAACGGGTGCCATTTTAATACATCCCGGGCAGTATTTTGAGCCGAAATCAACTAATATTATTTTTTCCTTACCTACGATGCTTTTAAAAGCGGCTAAAGTGAGGCCCTTCTTTACAGAAGTTTCTACCGGTTTACCTGCCCCTACCCAATTAGCAATCCCACCCGGAATTTCATAAACCTCGTTAAATCCCTGTGCTCTTAACTTTTTAGCTAATATTCCGCTGCGCAGATTACCTATCGCATACACAAATACGGGCTTTTGCTTATCGAGTGCATTTATTTGTGAAGCTGACCTGGCAGGATCTGTATTTAAATAAATTGCATTTTTAAGATGAATTTGTGCAAACTCATCCGCCGAACGGGCGTCTATTATTTGCGGTTGTTTGGATTGATTTATCCTGGCTTCGATATCATCAATAGATAGTTTAGCCTGATTTTCCTGCCCTTTTGCCTGAGTACCCAGGATGACAAGAGCGCTAATAATAATTGAATTAAGCTTTTTCATGTCTTTTTAATTTATTGGTCAATGAATTGCTGCTGGCCTATATCGCCAGCAGCAGGAATAGAATTCTTGTTTTCTTTCTTTTATCATTTGCTTTTAGGCGTTGCCGGAGGGCCTACTGTTAATGTTATCGGTGCGCCCGGGGTTCTGTGTATTCTTCGTTTAAGCACATCGTCCCAATCAATAAATGGATAGATATTGTTGGTTTTAGCCTGCTCGTCAAACAAAGCCTGTAACTCCTTTAATTTTTCGGGATATTTTTTAGCAACATCAATACGTTCATTAAAATCTGTTTTCAGATCATAAAGCTCCCAAACTTCATTATCGAAACCGCTTGATGGCGCCGGCTCCACGCCTTTGTTACTGGCCATATCAATAAAGTCCGGATGGTGATAAACTTCTGCTTTCCAGCCATCCTTGTAGATAGATCTTGATCCAAAAATGTAATAGTATTGCAGATGATGTTGTGAAGCGGCCTCAGGGTGATCAAATGAATAAACTAAGGAAGTACCCTGGAAGGTATCCTGCTTAATGCCCCTGATATATTCCGGCGCTTTAATGCCTAAGTACTCCAACGTGGTGGGCAATACATCATTTACATGGCCATATTGCGTACGTATCGAGCCTTTATCTTTTATCCCTTTGGGATAAAAAACGATCAGTGGGTTGCGGGTTCCGCCTTCTGCATTTGCATCCTGTTTCCAGTATTTAAAAGGGGTATTTGCTGCCTGGGCCCAGCCTATCGGATAATTGCCTTCTACTGCATCAGGTGTGCCAATTTCGCCTATTTTGGCCAGATTGTATTTTATATTCTCCTGCTCGGATAAGTGCTTGCCAAAAAGCTGGCGGTCAATATCTCCGTTAGCAGTTCCTTCTTTACTTGCGCCATTATCACCGATAATTACAAATATCAAGGTGTTATCTAACTGGTTACTTTGTTTCAGGTAGTTTACCAACCTGCCTACCTCATGATCGGTATAGGTTAAATAACCTGCATAGACTTCCATAAAACGTGCATACAACCTTTTTTCATC
>Ga0206930_1064_pt3 | contig 18549 bp, 13 predicted proteins | sample Alteio_BWOrgHeat_20_FD_152939 | JGI IMG/M metagenome (GOLD analysis project Ga0206930, IMG submission 152939) | Enriched cells from forest soil in Barre Woods Harvard Forest LTER site, Petersham, Massachusetts, United States -... | ecosystem: Environmental > Terrestrial > Soil > Temperate forest >... | reverse complement strand
TCATCGGCTTATATCAAATATGAAATAAGTAAGCCTAAAGAAAACAAAGCTGTAGCCATATGTCCCGGACCGAACCTTGCCTATTTCAGCCGAATATATTCGCTAGAGGAAATGGTGAAGCATATTTATGGCAGGATTGATCTGTTGGATCAAGTCAAGCGCCCTCAGATTTTCATTAAGGAACTTAACCTTTATATCGATTACCTGCAAAAGGATCTGCAATTACATTTAAGGGATCTGAATGACAAAAAGAGAAAATACCTGAATAATTTTAAGATGCAATTACAAGAAGGCATAAATTATTACAAGCAGCTATTCGGACAGGCTTCGGAACAGGTTTCTTATCCACTCATTCAATATATTGAAGACCTGGTTGCTTCTGAAGGTAAACTAAATAGTATAATTATCTAACCTGATACTCCCAATTTGCCTAACCAGATACCCAACAGGAAAACGATCCCTCCACCAATAATTACCTGCAGTATAGTTGACCATAAAGGCGATTGCATGAATTTATACCTGATTGTTGCAATAAAAAACAACTCTACAATAACCACAATATAGGCCCAATTTAAAGCTGTATGCAAGTTGCTCATCAAAAATGGGAAAGTATGCAGCATGCCGCCTAAAATAGTGGCAGAGCCTGTAATTAATCCTCTTTTGAATGGAGTACCTCGCCCGGTAACCGCGCCATCGTCAGACAATGCTTCTGCTAAACCCATGCTGATACCAGCGCCTACAGAAGCGGCCAAACCGACAAGAAAAGCTTTAGATGATTGATGAGTTAAACCTGCAGCTGCAAATAGCGGCGCCAGGGTAGATACTGAACCATCCATGAGACCAAGCAGGGCGGGCTGCACTTTTTGCAGTACATATCGCGCCTGCGTTTCAGGGCTTTTTGCCACTCTTTTTATATTGATTGCTATCATCCGAATTAGTTCATTTCAGGTAAAACAATAATGGGAATAGTAATATGGTGGGTAATTTGATCTGTACGTCCGATACTAAAAAACTTCTTTAATTCGTTTTGCGGCTGGCGCTTGATAACCAGCAGGTCACACTTCTTATTATCATTAAGCCATTTCCATCCTTTTTCCCTGCCGCCAGCAATAATTCGCCTGTAGTAAATTCTTCCGTAATTCACGTTCGCATAAATATTAGTCAAAAACTTTTTTTCTGCGTGGGTAAATGTGTTTTCTGAAGGATGGTTTTCGGTTAAATGGGCAACCATAATTTCGGATGAGAACGGCTCCATAAGATTCACAAGCAAATTGATGTAATCCGTATCACGTTCACCTAATCCGGTGGTGATGGCAATTTTTTCAGGGTTTCTTATTGAGGCTGTGTGCGGTACGATCATAACAGGAACCGGGGACCAGTTCATGATTTGGCGGCAATGCTCACTTTGCATGTAGGCAGCTATATCTTGGCCGTCAAGCGGAGCAGTAACTATTAAAATAATATCATTGTTGTTGACAATTGATGTCATGACATCAACAATTTCCTGGTTGTCACAGTCGTATGTAATTTCTGGCAAGGGGCTTCCGGGAAAACTTCTTTCAATAAGATGGTTTTCTAATTTACTGCTGAATGCCTCCAACCGCTCATTTATTTCAACGCATAAATCCTGCTCTTCATCTTCGGGAAACTCGGAAGCCATTACCAATTTTCCGGGAACCGGAAACGGGTCGAGGTTGTATAATACCACATCGGCTTTGATCTTTTTTGCCAGGTGCAAGGCGTAAAGTGCAGCATGCTCTGATCCTAAGGAAAAATCTGTCAGTATAGCAATTGTTTTCATATTAATATTATTGAATAGTTCTTTCTGAAGCCATAAACTGCTCAGAATAGGTAAAAAGTTCCGACTTGGTTTGCTTAATCGATTCAAATAGATTTTTTATCTCAGCCGCCAATGCATTGAATTTTTCAATCAAACCCAGATCGATCATTTTATGTTTATCGCTGATAAATGGTTCAAGGAATTTGAGATAATCCTGAATCCGGGCCTTCAGATTGATAATGTTTTCTTCTTGCCGGCTAATTTTCTGATTGAATTCCAAAGCGACGGAATTGGGTTCCTTTATCAGAGCGGGGTCGTGAAATTTATCAAATACGGTTTTGAAAAAGCGGATTTCATCTTCGATAAAGGAAATGTCCTGTATCCAATGTTTGCTTAAGATATAGAGTTCCTGTAATTCAAACTCGAGTTCCAGGTCAGGAAGGATTGTTTTCATAATTGAAAGGGGCTTATTTATAACGTTTGTTATGAATTTTCGGGAATAACCATTAATGGAATCGGTATTTGATCGGCCATTTTTTTCGTATGGCTGCCTTTTAAGAGATTATCAAAGAAACTATGCTGACGGTGAACCATTGCCAGCATATCCACATGGCCATGTTCACACAGCCAATCCAGTCCCGATTCCGTATTGGAATTTTTTATCATCCGGTAATAAATGTGAGGATAGTTGGCTTTGTTGGATATATCGGCAAGAAACTGTTTTAACCATTTCTGAAATTCAGGGGTATGCTGTTTTTCGTCATATACATGGGTCAGTAATATTTCAGCATTCACCAACCTGGCAAAAGGTATCAGGTTATATATAGCCTTTAGATCCTCTTCTGGTTGCTGAAAGTCAGTGGCAAATGCTATCTTTTTTATAGGGGCTATTTTTGCAGCGGGAGGAATAAGCAGCAAAGGTTTGATAGTACCATCGATCATTTTCCGGCTATGGTCTCCTAATAGGAAATGACTAAAACCGCTGGTTCCATGGGTACCCATAATAAGCAGATCAACCTTATGATCTGCAACAATTACGTTTACTACATCTGTGAGTATCCCTGTTTCATTAATAATTTTGATCAAAGGTTTGAAAGAACTATTAGAGTCGTCGTTTTCCAGTTGTTCCTTTAATTTCCTTAGTTCATTATCGCTGTCATCCATCAGCACATCGTACTCCTCCATCGGCCATACAACCATACCAGCCTGGGGCATTTCGGCCGGAACAATTACGGTATTACACAAGATCACATCGGCCTTGATCTGTTTTGCCAAATTATAACCATACTCTGCCGCATGAGTCGCAATGGTCGAAAAGTCGGTTGATATAAGTAAAGTTTTCATGATACGAGCTTTAATATTTTACTGATGTAAATTTTGGCATTTCACCCGGGGGAAATAATGACCTGTATCATGTTACAAAATGATTTGAGTCAACAGGGCGCTCTCATTCCATTCAGGGCGTTTAAATATGTTTTATGGGTGATGGTTGCATTTTCCGGACCGATACGTTCAACCAAACCGCTGCAAACAAGAGTTGCGAACGGCATTTGGAATAACCTGTACTTGATGAGATTGCTGCCCGAATTGATTACAAAAATATTCCTCACCAGGGCCTTTATGGTGTAATATCCTGTGCCTGTATTGCTGTAACGATAACCGTATTGAACACATCATCCACGGTGCAGCCACGGCTGAGGTCATTTATCGGCTTCTTCAAACCTTGAAGCATTGGACCAATCGCCAGTGCACCCGTTTCGCGCTGTACCGCCTTATAGGTATTGTTCCCCGTGTTCAGGTCTGGGAATATAAGAACAGTCGCCTTGCCGGCAACCTCTGAACCGGGCAATTTGCTTTTCCCGATGACGGGATCCACAGCAGCATCATATTGGATCGGGCCCTCGATCTTTAAATTGGGATCCTTCAACTTTATAATTTCTGTTGCGCGGCGAACTTTTTCAACATCTTCTCCCTCTCCGGATGTTCCGGAAGAATAAGAAAGCATGGCCACTCTCGGTTCTATGCCAAAGCGCAGACTGCTTTCGGCAGATGAAATCGCAATTTCAGCCAATTGTTCAGCTGTCGGATTGGGATTAACTGCGCAATCACCGAAAATACAAACCCTGTCGGCCAGGCACATAAAAAATATGGATGAAACTAAAGATATCCCAGGTTTGGTTTTAATGAACTGCAACGCGGGCCGTATAGTATGTTGCGTGGTATTTACCGCACCCGAAACCATTCCATCTGCCTCACCTTTGTAAACCATCATGGTACCAAAGTAAGCTGCATCCGTCATCATGTCGCAGGCCATCTCGAGGGTCACATTTTTATTTTTACGCAATTCATAAAGTGTGTTCACATAATCATTATAGTGTTCATCCAATACGGGGTTGATTATCTTTATGCCCTTCAGTTCGTGGCTAATATCGAGGCGATTTATGATCCCGTTGATCTCATTAATATCACCGAGCAGCGTAATACGCACTATCCCCTGGCTAAGCAGGCGGGCAGAGGCTTTAAGTATCCGCTCATCACTGCCTTCAGCCAGGACTATATGTTTTGGGGAATTTTTAGCCCATTGGGTTAGCTGGTATTGAAACATGTGCGGTGTAATGCCAGACGGCTTAAAAGTGACCAGGCTTTTATCTAATTCAGCTATATTAACACACTTGTCAAAAGTATCTATCGCCAGCCTGATCTTCCGGGTATTATCCGATGTGATCTTTGAGCGTATCGCCCCCACCACATTGCTGGTTTCAAATGTTCCAGCCTTAACGGCGATAATGGGAACTATTGTTTGTAAACCTTCTATCAGCTTTAAAATAGGTTTTTCAGGAATATACCCAACAGTGAGCACAATTCCTGCTACTTTTGGATAGCTTGCAGACATGTTGGCCTGCAAGGCACCGATAATGATATCACCGCGATCTCCGGGGGTAATGATCAGTACATTTTCTTCAAGATAATTTAAAAAGTTAGGGACCTGCATGGCGCCAATCACAAAGTGATCAACCTGGTTTGAAAGGAGATCATCACCAAACAATACTTTACCGTTAAGTTGTTTATTGATCTCCTTTATTGTCGGGCTTTTAAGGCGAATGTCTTCCCCGATAATAGTAAGTAATATCGCAGGTGCAAGCTGTTGCTTTAATGCCTTTTCTAAATCCTTTGAGTCGTCGGGCTTAACCTTATTGATAACCAGGGCCAGCACCTCTATTTCGCGGGCATCAAAATTATGAATGGCTGTTAGCGCACCGTTTACCACCTGCTCAGTCGTTTTTCCTTCAGCAGATACAACAACGATTACCGGGGCACAAAGATTTTTTGCTATTTGAGCATTAATGTCAAATTCAAAAACAGCTCCTTCGCCCCGGTAATCTGTACCTTCCACTACCGTGAAATCATATTTTTCCTCCAGGCATTTAAATTTGCGGATAATGGTATCTATCATTTCGCCCTGGCTTTCGGTATCCATTTTGCACATGGCTTCCTGCCAGGTAAAGGCATAAGCATCTTCATATGCCATCGGGAGGCCAAAATAGCTCAGGATGGTATCAATATGGTCATCCTTTTTCTTAAGCTCTTCCTGGCAAATAATGGGTTTATAATAACCTATTTTTTGTGCCTTTCCCAAAAGCATATTAACCAGGCCAATAGAGATAATGGACTTCCCGCTGTGAGCCTCAGTACTTGCAATAAAAACCGTTTTAACCATCAGCTATTGTTGCTTTCGTTCAGTTTGTCAATATCACTTTCAATGCTTTTTCTTTTGCCGCATTTGCGAAAGTATCATAGGCTTCTATCACCTGGTCCAGGCGGAAGCGGTGCGTGATCAATTTATTGGGATCCAATTTTTTGGATTGAACAGTTTTTAATAGCATAGGCGTAGTAACCGTGTCAACCAGCCTCGTAGTAATGGTTATATTTTGAGACCAAAGCGTTTCGAGGTGCAGGATCACACTTTTTCCATGAACCCCAATATTGGCAACGTGGCCTCCGGGACCAACAATTGCTGTACACAATTCAAATGTGGCAGGTATACCAACGGCCTCGATGGCTGTATCTACGCCCCTGCCATTTGTAAGGCTCTTGATTTTTTCAATAACGTCTTCAGTACTATTATTTATAGTTTTAGTCGCGCCGAAGGTTTTTGCAATATTTAACCGGTTATCATCAGGGTCAATCATTATAATCTCTGCAGGAGAATAAAATTGAGCTGTTAACAGGGCGGCAAGACCAATAGGACCGGAGCCAACAATTGCTACGGTATCACCAGGCTTTACCTGTCCGTTCAAAACACCGCATTCAAAGCCGGTTGGTAAAATATCGCTCAACATTACCAATGCTTCTTCATCAGCGCCGGCAGGTATAGGATAAAGGCTATTATCTGCATGGGGTATCCTTACATATTCAGCCTGAGTGCCATCTATTAAATGTCCAAGTATCCATCCGCCATCTTCGCAGTGCGAGTACATGCCTTTTTTGCAATAATCGCATTTACCGCATGAGGTGATACAGGAAATAAGAACATGATCGCCCTTTTTAAAGTTACTTACCGCGTTTCCGACTTCTTCAATTACACCAACCCCTTCGTGGCCTATAATTCTGCCATCGGTAACCTCGGGTACATCACCTTTCATAATATGCAGATCGGTTCCGCAGATCGTGGTTTTAAAAATTTTCACAACTGCATCGGTTGATTTTATGATAGTTGGTTTGGGTTTTTCTTCCCAGGATTTTTTGCCTGGCCCATGATAAACCAATGCTTTCATGTTTTTTACAAGCGCCTTTTCTTCAATGGCCTTATTTTCTACCTTAACGATTTCTAATGTTTCCATGATTTTTCTATTTTTTGTTAGCAATAATTTATTACAAATATGCCTGCATACTGATCCGGAATAAATGATGATGGTCATTCTTAAAGATGATCTGCAATACCCATCTTTAATAGTCTGCCACACAAATATTTAATTAATAAGGGTCGAAATAAACGGTCTCTATCATGCTTAAAATATTGTATATCAGATACAGAAATGGCAACTGGTTTTTTTAATGCGGCTATACCGCTGCAGTAAATAGCCGACGAAAAGCATTGGTACCGGGTTGTTAATAGCATGAATAAAATTAACGGACCGAAGGGTTATCTTCACCCATATCCAGTCAGCAACAACGGCGTGGAAAGCTTCACCCTCGCTCAGCTGTGCTCAAACTTTCCTGTCTTTTTGCTTACTTTAATGCGGTAAACAATCAATTCCACCCTGGTACCTATGTCGCTATCGTTTTCTGTAATACCGTGTGAAGGATGATCGGTAGGGTTATCTGACAAGGGCATTATCCGGTGTATAAGACGCTGCATTGCTTGTTGCTTTTCATTGGCATCAGTTATTTCCTCAAACCGGCCCCAGGCGATAACACTCTGCCATCTGAACACGCTTTGTATATCATCAGCTTCAAAACACACTTCCGGGTTTTTACGCATCATTTCTATCTTTTTTCCAATCGAAGAATGTCCGTATATATAGGTCCCATCATAAACATAATTCACAGGAACGATATATACATTTCCTTCCGCCTGACAAGCAATCCTGCCGATGACCTGTTGCTTTAACAGGCTTTCAATTTGAATTTCACTTAGTTCTCCTAACATAAAATTGTTTTTTATAAAGTATTTAACCCAAAATATCTAAAGCCATACGTATTGCTTTGCAGATTGCTATTGGAACGAATTTCGGCCCTGGCAACTGCGGTATAAATGCCCACTTTATAAGCCTGTTGAAAAAAATCGGTAAGTACTATGATGATTTTCACGATCTGCTTTTTAAATGGACAGGTATTAAATCAGTTAATTATCTCATGGTTAGTGGCAATTCAGCATTATACAATGCCATTTCCAATGATTTGTCAAGATTATACAGGTCTTTATATTTGATCAATAGCCCAGCTTTTACTTCGCAAGTCAGATAAGTTATTTTTATAGGTACAGGCTTTTTTAATATAAAATTTTTTGTCTGATAGGCTTCAAGTGCTTGCCGCATAGCCGGCAATTTGTTTGCCGCGCCATCATTTTTCAACAGTAAGCCAGCAAGTTTTTCAGCATGTTCAAGCCTGATACAACTATGGCTGAATGCTCTTTCCGGTTTAGCAAACAATAGCTGTTCTGGTGTATCATGCAGATAGATATCGTACACATTCTGAAACCTGAAAACGATCAATCCCAAAGAATTGTCACATCCTGAAGACTGCCTGGCGTAGTATTTTTGTGGATATTGTTTCACTTTAGCCAGTTCAGCCTGTTGAGGTTCTATATATTTTCCTTGATTATCGTAAATGGCAAAGTGATTGTTTTCCAAATAGCCGGTATCCTTTAGGGCTTTTGGCAATATTTCTTTAACAAAAATACTTTTGGGTACTTTCCATTCTGGTGCTGTGGTGAAATAACTGATCTGACTTTGCAATCTAGGGGTTGGGGATGAAGGTTTGCCAACAATTACTTTAAACTGATAAGCAGTGTCTGGCTTCTGAAAGATTAGTGTGTACGATGGGATATTGATCAATATATAAGTTTCGTCTTCGGTGTTGATCCAACGTAAGCGTTCCATATTGATCGCCATTATGCGTATATCTTCCTGTGGAACTTCGTAGCAATCTTCCTGGTACTGGCCTACGAGTAATCGGGTATGATCCTGCAAATCCAAATATTCTTTTGATTTAGGCTGAACGCTTGCTACTGCGCTCATAAAATCATTTTGTTTGGTAGCGTCTAGCAAAGCTGCTTCGGCATGGAAAACAGTATTTCCAACGTCGATCTTACTTGCCGGGAAATCCGGGTTAAGTTTCCCAAAATGAAGATTGTTCATAAAAGTTATGAGTGCATCCGTAAGCGTAATCTCAAAGCGGGCCTTTTCAGCGTCACTATATTTTTCTGGTTTTTCCAGGATATCATGTAGCTTGCTATAAATTAACTCGTTGGGGTGGTAATCGGCATGAGCCAGGCCATATTGCAAAACGCAGTCAAGTAATAACATAGCTTGCCAGGTTTGTCCAAAACCTGATTGAGGCTTTATCCAGGCTGGCTGGTGGCCATATTGCGTATAGAATCGCCTTACTGAATTTGGATAATTTAAATTTAATTCATCAATGCTGTTCAACTGGCTTTTTAATGCTGTTGAAAGGGCAGAATCCGGGATTGCAACAAGACTGCTTTTGAATAGACCCGTACTTTCTGCCGTTACCTTATTTGACAAACAAGATAACGTAATGGTTATAAAACAAAATATGAGCAGCCTTTTGCATAGACTCAAAAGAGTGAATATTTTATTATACTTTTCCATAACCCATTAATTTAATGGAACAAATATCTCATTGGTCAATCGGTTAAATAATGACTATCATCACTTCAAATCATGATAGTAAACAGCGTATAAGTGTCATTATGATCGCCTTACTTTTCGTTTAAAATAGGATGAATACAAAGTTTAGGTCGTCGAAGACAATTTTGACATCATCTGAAACTATCAAACAAAAAGCCCGGCCAATATGCGGGGCTTTGCTCTTGAGACTGGGTGGAAATCAAGAGCAAAAGATAGAATTCAATTTAGTTTTTGTACTTATTTAAGAGTTCCGTATCCTCAGTTTGCCCCCAATGCGGCATTTCGCCGTTTGATGGTTCATTTTGCAATAATTTAAGACTTTTGGTGGCCAGTTGTTTAGCCAGGTCTTTATCGCCACCCCACATTTTGGGGGTGTTATACTTGAACCAGGCCTCCATAAAGGCAACCCGTGGATTATCAGGATTAAGTTGCTTTGCCTTGTTCAAATATTGCTGAGCGATAGGGCCGTATTTGGGGCCATAAGTCATTGGATTAATGAATACTCTTGATTGATTAATCATGCTGAAAACGGTGTATAATTCAGAAAGCTCCTTTTTTTGCTTAGCTGTGTCAAGGAGCGATTTCGCCTTTTGGGCCAGCGATTCACCGCGATTGCTAAAGGGTTCAACACTTTCACCGTTGTCCTGGTAAAGGAAGCCGATGCTGGCATTGCAAAACGCGGCATAATAATACGGCAGCCAGTTTGTTTTTTGAGCTACTGCAATTCCTGAAAATTCCTTTTCCAGTGCTTGATAATCCTTCACTGTTTTGGCCTGATCCAGTTTTTTTACAGATGAGGCCAGTGCACTTGAATTGTTTGATTGTTGAGCAACAACTGTACAAACAGACAGTGCCGCCATAAGGGTGGAAATGATTAACTTTTTCATTTTAAATATAATTTTTGATTAATAAATTAAAGGTTATTGTCGAGGACGTCCTGGGTACGGTCTATCCCGAAATTGAAGAAGATGCCTGCTGAAAAATATCGCCTCGCGGGCAAATTGATGGGCAGCTTATTATTCCCGTTATAACTGTAATTGTACCCGAATACCTGGTTGGTCCCTAACAGATTATTTACTCCGATGGAAAAGCCTGAGATCGGTTTATCCTTCCAGTTGCTAAATAATGAGGTAAGATGAGCAATTTGCAAATTCACTACATTATATGGTTTGGTGATCCCCTGGTCAGCTATCCTGGTAGTATTACCCGGTTGGTTATACAGAAAATCATAATAAGGTCTGCCCGTTGCAAATGCATAGGAAATGTTGACAAAAGAATTAATATCAGGAAAGCTTTTTTTGATGGCCGCCGTTGCCGTGTGTGGTGTGGCAAAAGATGGCCTGAGTTCGTAAGGATAATAAAGATAGTCGCGCTTTGTATCCAGATAAGTGTAAGTAATCCAATAATCAAGGTTTTTAACTGACCTTTTGTCCCTGAAAAAAAGCTCCGCACCCTTTGCGTACCCATTACCGGAATTATTTGTAACCGGCCCTATTTTAACGAGGTCATCATATCGCTTGTAATAGGCCTCAACCCTGAAGAACCTGTTATTTGCTTTCCGGGTATAATTTAGAATATAGTGTGTTGCTTTCGAAAAAGTCAAACCACTGGTGTGATACAGAAGGTCATTCTCAGGCTCCTGGTAAAAAATACCATATGCAAGATTAAACTGCCCGTTACCATTTAAACGATAGGCAAGACTGGCCCGTGGGGCTACTACCAATTGATGCAGAACCGAAGAGTTCTCCAGGCGCAAGCCGGCTTTAACGGCCAAATTATCAGACAGGTAAATATCACCTTCGGCAAATGCAGCCGTCAGGTTATCGGTAAGCGCTATAGTACTATCGTTAGACATACCATGGTCCCTTGAATAAAAATGTTCGGCACCGAACCTGATTGCCTGGTTGCGGGAAAGGAAGCGGGTGAATACAATCCTTGCCTGCGCAAAATCTGATTTTATGTCGCTTTGGCTACTGGAATACATGAGCGGTTCAGCGGTCAGAATTACAGGCTGGCTTTGTTGATTTAATACTTTATAGAGTGTATTTACCTCGTTGTAGCTGTAAGCCATGCCGATATCCACTTTCCAGTTTTCCGATAGCAGGTTGCGGTAGCTTAAATTATTGTAACTACTTACCCCTTTCACATGGTAGCTCGATCTCAAACTTGCGCTGTCTATGTCTGGATTCAGCATGCCTACTTCGCTGCTGCTCCAATTGGTATAAAATTTCAGCATACCTGCTTTTCCGCTTTTGATCCTGAAGTTTGCATCCCCCTGTAAATATTTAGGGCCCGCAAAATAAGATGGCTGTTGCGGCACCAGGGTATTGTAAAAAGTCTGGTCGCTATAACTAATGTTAAAACCATAGCTGCTTCTGCCATCGTGAGCTAATTTTTGCAGGCCGCCACCTATATTGGCAAGGTAAGCAACAAAATAAGCCGATGATTTTGGAGGCATATCTATACTTTCCAGGATAAGTGCGCTGCTCAGGGCCTGACCGTACAAAGCCGAGTAGCCGCCGGTGCTGAATAATATTCCACTAAATAACAGCGGACTTACCCGGGCGCCTTGCTGAATTCCGGGGACACCGGGATAATTTGGACTTTTTAATAAAGTTCCATCAATATACTGTTTGGTTTCAGCCCCTGTCCCGCCCCGCACAAAAAGTCCCTCTTGCTCCCCGATCTGCTGGGCTCCCGGAAGCGAACGCAGCGCCAATGTGATATCATGGTTACTCCCGGCTACTGTAAGCGCGTCAATGGCGGTGAGCGAAGCTCCCTTTGCTTTATCACTCGCTTCGAAAGATCCGGCACTGATGGTTACTGCGCCCAGCGTATTGATATTTGAAAGTAATACAATATCAAGGTGAGCTGTTGAATCACCAGGGATAAGTTCTTTTTTAAATAATTTGTAACCAACAGAGGTAACTGTTAAAATGATTTTTTCTTTTGCTGAAGTTGTTAAATCAAAAAAACCTGCGGTATCAGTTTTTGTACCCTCATTTCGCTGGCTTAATTTAATGCTGGCAAGTGGTACAGGTTCTCCTGCATCGTTTTTTACTGTTCCTGAAATATGGTATTGCCCGTATGAGAAATGAGCTGTCAACATCAGTAATACGGTACTTATAAAATGGTTTATTGCGTTGCGTTTCATTGTTCGTTTTATTAACTACAAGCAAAACTATACGCGAGAACATTATCATTTTTGGAGATTAGACAAGGCAGGAAATTGTGGCGACCAAAGAGCCATTTTCAGCTCGTGATCAGTGTATTCACCTTACCACTAACGTAATTTAAAAACTAAAGTAAACAAAAAAGCCCCGCATGTTTGCGGGGCTTTTGATAGCTACCGGGACTACCTACTCCGAACGAAGGCTTTTTACCGGGTTCACTAATGCGGCTTTTACGGTTTGAAAGCTTATCGTCATCAATGTGATGATGACCGATATCAGCGCTGATAATGCAAATACCCACCATGGTATGCCTGTTTTATATTGATAATTTTCCAGCCACTTAGTCATTGCCAAATAAGAAAGCGGTGTTGCTATCAATAGCGCGATGATGACCAGTATGATAAACTCCCGGGATAGTGAAGCAAACAGCGACGCAACACTGGCGCCGAGCACCTTACGGATGCCGATCTCTTTAAATCGTTGTTCGGCAGTAAACATGGCCAGGCCCAACAAGCCAAGGCACGAAATAAATATGGCCAGGAAGGCGAAACCGTCGGATAGCTTGCCCACCACCTGCTCATTCTGATAAAGTGCCTGGTATTCCGCATCGGAGAAGTTATAATCAAATGCGAAGTTGGGGTTCAGCTCCTTATAAACATTTTGAATGCTGGTTAACGCCTGTTTGGTTTGGCCGGGCTGTGTACGAATCATAGCGAGGCCATACCCCTCTTTTTCGCCAAAGCGGATGATAAGGGGTTTTATCTCTTCGTGAAGTGAATTGAAATGAAAATCCTTTAATACGCCGATGATCGTCCCTTTTTTGCCCCAGAAAGTAAGCGGCTGCCCGATGGGGTTTTTGTAACCTATCCTGGCAAGGGCCGCTTCGTTAATCAGGTAGCCAACGGAATCACTTGGAAAGTCTTTTGAATAATCCCTGCCCTTAGCCAGGTTCAGCTTCATGGCCCGTACGAAGTCGTAGCCAACCGATGCCTGGGTAAACATTATATTGGCGGTGGGGTCCTTGCCTGTCCATTCAACGCCGGCAGTGCCATTTTCGATATTGGTAGGGTCTGCGTTGATGCGGCTCACCGACTGTATTCCCGGGAGCCCCACGACCTCCTGCTTAAAAACTTCATATTTTGAAGGCAGGTTGCCATCCAGCGGCACATAGACGAGGTTTTCACGGTCATATCCCAAATTTTTAGATTGAATATAATTTACCTGTTTGGAAACGATGATCGTTCCTGTGATCAGGGTTATCGACAACACAAATTGAAAAACCACCAGACCCTTGCGGAATAGTGTCACGCCAGATCCGAGTTTCAGCGTCCCTTTTAAGACCTTGACCGGGTTAAACGACGACAGGAATAATGCCGGATAACTGCCAGAAAGCAGACCGGTAACCAGCGTTATGATTGCGAGTCCTATCCAAAATGCAGGGCGATTAAGAGGGAGCCCGATCTGCTTTTGGGTTACCTGGTTAAACGTGGGTAGCAATACTACAAGCAGCAAAAGGGCAATACCCACCGCTATCAGCGTAACCAACATTGACTCGCCTATAAATTGTTTTATTAAAACCGACCGTTCTGCGCCCACAACTTTACGCACGCCAATTTCCCGGGCCCGCTTAACCGACCGCGCCGTGCTCAGGTTCATGAAATTAATGCAGGCTATTAGTAAAATAAACATTGCAACAATACTGAACAAGTGAACATATTCGATACGCCCTCCATCAATTTTATCGTTGGTAAAGTTACCATGGAGGTACATTTCATTATAAGGCTGCAGCCCCAGGTCAATTGTACGGACACCCTTTTTTTGATTTTTATCATAGGCATCTAAAAAATGGGTTATCTTTTTCTCAACCAAAGCTGCATTTGTGTTAGCCCGCAGCATGATAAAAGTTTTAGGACCTGCGTTTGACCAGTCTTGCGCCCACCCATTTTCATCCAAAAACTCCTGCCAATTAACTAAATAGTCAAACTTTTGAGATGATATTTTCGGGAGGTCTTCAAATACAGCCGATACGATGAAACTTTTTTGGTTTTCGAAACGGATGCTTTTGCCGATCGCTGCCTGGGGACTGCCATAAAACTGGTCGGCCATTTTGTGCGATATAGCAATGCTCGCAGGAGTACTTAAAGCGGCCTGCGCCGAACCTTGCAAAAGGGGGCTATCAAACATTTTAAAATAATCAGCGCTGGCAAAAAATCCGTTAAGTTTTGCTACTTTCTCGCCAACCTGAAAGGTATTTTGGTCGCCCCAATCCAGTTGTGTGGCATACTGCACATCAGGAATAACTTTTTTTATTTCGTCGGCCATATGCGCAGGGGTACCATATCCGGCCTGGTCTTTGTGATCGGCATGCGAGCGCTCATAAATAGCATATATCTGCGGGCCGTTTTTATGCCACGCGTCCATATCCTGTTCATTTTGCACCCATAGCAAAATAAGCAGGCTGCAGGCAATACCAACCGCCAGGCCCGAAATGTTGATAAACGAATGCGCCTTGTTCCTAACAATATTGCGCCATGCGATTTTTAAATAATTCCTAAACATATAATTGCGGTTTAATTTCTCATCAGACCACTTTGGAGTGGTTTTATGATACGAAATTACCGCTGTAAATCGATATGGGCGTTCCAAGTTATAAGATGGTCGCTCTTTTTGCAGCTCATTCTTGAATTCCGCCGGGCCCTTCCCTGTCATTTGCCGAAAAGCACGGTTAAAGGTAGTTTTGGAATTGAACCCGGAGTCGAATGCAATGCCCAGGAGGGTGATATGGTCATAAGCAGGGTCCTGCATTTTTTGAACGATGTCCGCAACGCGATATTCATTGATGAAATCATTGAAGCTTTTTTTGAGCGCCGTATTGATGATCCTGGATAATTCATGAGGGCCCAGCTCAAACTTTTCAGCCAGTGAGCTTAAGCTTAGTTCCGGATCCTGGTAATACAGACCGGCTTGCACGGCTTTCTTTAGCCAGGTACCTCTTTGCTTCATTTCTGCAGGAAGCGGCGGTTTTAAAAACTGAGGGGGTTCGACCAGCATGCCAGCCTCCTGTTTTAAAAAAGCTATGGCTGCCATCCAGATGGCCGCTACTGCTAAAAGGAGATACAAAGGATAATAAGCATGGATATCTAACTGATTATGGTAATAAAAAAAATCTATAAATGTGAATGGTATCCACAATAACCATAAGAGGCCGAAACCTATCAATAAATTATTCAGCCACCGCAATTCGTACCGGTACCGGTCACCCCCGTTAAATTTTAGTTGCCGGTAAAAGCGTCCTATCAGCCTGTGAGCCAGGTAAAGGTAAATCATGACCGAAATAAACGTCAGCAATTGCAATATCGCGTTCAGGTGATGAAAGGCCGGCGTTTCATAAGTAGGTGCACCGATTTTTATGCTATCCCTAACTTCCAATGCCTGGGCACCCCATTCCAGCAGCAAGGGACTAAAATACAGCAGGTCCTTAAACCGAAATTTATATTCTGGCCGGGTTATTTTAAGCACATAAAAATAGATGAGGGGCCCGAGTGCCAGCGAAAACTGCAGCGGCAGCCAGCTCCAGTGAGGAAAGTAGGTGTCGAGCCGGATGTCGATACCAAATACCCAAATCACCCGCAAGATGATGGCTCCAAGGGCAAGGGCCAAAAACCTATTTGCTGCCCTGCTGATCTTTTTAGTAAACCATAACTGTAGGGCAAAAGTCAGCCCAATAAATATCGCTCCCAGGAAGGCCAGGTCATAGGGGGTGATATGGAAAGTATATGCGTTCAAGTGGTTTTATTGCTTCAATCTCTGTTCCAAACTTACAAATAATTGATGTATAGAATTTTATGTGATATTTGAAATGGATGTTGTCACGAAATCGGACGTTGGGTTGTTCGGTTTTGAATGGCATCATACTTGTCGATACTAAAAAAATGCGTTCCGTATCTCACCCCGGAACGCACCACATAGTGTTTCAACTAAATCCCAGATCTCATGTTAATGGATCTAAGTTCTTTCTGACAGGTCTCCCAAATCATTCATTTCTCAGGCTCTTCACCGGGTTTGCCATGGCTGCTTTTATTGCCTGGAAACTTATCGTTGCAAGGGCTATAATTATTGCAGCAAATCCGCCTGCAGCAAATAACCACCAGCTGATGTTGATGCGGTAAACATAATCCTGCAGCCATTGGTGCATGTAATACCACGCGATAGGTGTAGCAATGGCAAAGGCAATGGCAATGAGTATGATAAATTCTTTTGAAAACAAATAAACGATGTTGCCTGCGGTGGCACCGAGCACTTTACGAATGCCAACTTCTTTTATCCGCTGCACTGCCATGAATGAGGCTAATCCATACAAGCCAAGACAGCTAAGGAATATGGCTATCGCGGCAAAAATTTTATACAATTGCGCTAATTGGTTTTCTTGTTTGTAAAAACTTCCGATCTTCTCATCCAAAAACTTGTATTCATAAACAAAATCGGGGAACGTCTGGTCAAATACTTTTTTAACAGATTGCATGGTGGAGGACATGTTTGTTGTTGACAGTTTTATCCCCACCTGGTTGTACATGGCGATATCTGTGGTGATCAGCATTGGTGCCAGATCATTGCGGAAAGAGCGGTCATGAAAATCTTTCAATACGCCAACAACAGTCCCTTTGATCTGATCATGCCAGGTGGTCATAGGCTTGTTCAATATGTCTTCGGGGTTTTTAATTCCTAAACTTTTTACCAGGTATTCGTTCACTAAAAATTCCCCTGTGGTATCTGACGGGTGCATATTTCTACCGGCTATCAGCGGTAATTTATAAGCAGACACATATTCGTTGTCTGCGAATTTGGTAATAACCTGAAAGTCTGTTTGTTTTACTGCGTGGTTATACTTGATGATGCTCCACAGATCGGTGCCATTTTCAACTGGAGTGTTAGAACTGCAACTTACTGCCTGCACGCCGTTGATTGACAATAACTGTTTCTTTAAATAACCCAGCCTGCTGATGCGGACGCTGTCTACACGAAAAGGAACATTGATGATCGCATCTTTATCAAAGCCTAGCGGTTGGTTCATAAAATAATTTATTTGCTTTACTATGATGAGTGTCCCGATGATGAGCGCCTGAGCAATGATGAATTGAAACACTACCAACCCTCTTCTTAATGAGATACCGTTTGCATTTGATGTGAGCTTACTCTTTAAGGCATTAACAGGATTGAAGCGCGATAAAACAATTGAAGGATAAAAACCAGCAAGGGCAGTTACAGTAATAGTTATGATCAAAAGGAATAAAATAATTGCCGGATCGCTGAATATGTTGAATAAAAGCGAAAGCTCCAAAAGTTGGCTTACGGAAGGCAATGTAAAAATAGTAATTACTATGGCAAGCATTATAGCACTTACAACTATCAAAAATGTTTCAACAATGAACTGGGTCTGCAATTGAGATCTGTTACTCCCTAAGACTTTTCGTACACCAACCTCCTTTGCGCGGTTAATAGCCTGGGCAGTGGAGAGGTTGATAAAGTTTACGCAGGCAATTAGCAGGATGAATGCAGCGATGATCCACAGCACATTGAGCAGTTGATGACTAATGGTTTTATTGCTGTAATTGCCGACCTGGGTATCATAATGTACCGCACTTAACGGTTGTATGATATGACTATCTTTATTGCCGGCAGATTCAACTTTTCGACAATAAGCTCTTAGTTGCTGATTAAAATTGTCTGCAGAAATGCTCGACGGCAATAAAATATAGCAACCAAAGCTGTGCACATTTCCGTCCCAATCCGTAGATTTTGCCAGGTAATTTCCGGTAAAACCTGTTCCATAAGAAACAACAATTTTTAGCTGAAAATCTGTATTTTCCGGTATTGTGGCCAGGATACCGGAGACTTTCAATATGTCGGTGCCGTGTTCGAAAATATAGCCGCCCATTTCCAGTTTAATGGTTCTGCCCATTGCTTTTTTCCAGTCGCCGAAATATTTTTCGGCAATTTCCTTAGTAAGCAATACATTGTTCGGGTCATTTAATGATTCATACGAGCCTGTTAGCAGTGGGAAGTCAAATATTTTAAAGAACGAAGGCGCCGTATAAAATAAACTTTGCTGCTCTTTAAAATCTTTTTCCGTGTTTCCATTATTATCTAAGATAAGCAGCTGATCATCATGGCTGGCAAAAATTGGCGCTACCTGTTCTATTTGAGGAAAGGTTGTTTTCAGTCC
>Ga0206930_1092_pt1 | contig 18728 bp, 14 predicted proteins | sample Alteio_BWOrgHeat_20_FD_152939 | JGI IMG/M metagenome (GOLD analysis project Ga0206930, IMG submission 152939) | Enriched cells from forest soil in Barre Woods Harvard Forest LTER site, Petersham, Massachusetts, United States -... | ecosystem: Environmental > Terrestrial > Soil > Temperate forest >... | reverse complement strand
GTGGCAGAAAAAATTTTACAGTTAGGATGGAATAGGCTTTATCGCTTCGAAATAGCTGCGGGGAGTCCCGAAAAGGAGACTCCCCGGGGAAATAAGGGGTTTTTAAGTCGGAAATCTGCCACTTAGATATAATAATCATAAATATTTCTTCTCGACCAGAAAAGCAAACAATAACTCAAGACTATGCTCTTTATGCCAATGTAAATACATTTTTTCCTGGTCCACTGGGGTGACAATGGTCCAGTTTTCATCGCCCTTTGCGTAAGTGGCTTCCGCTACCCTTGCCTTGGCTTTATTATAAATGACAATAGAAGTGAAGTCGCTATCAATCATATTGGTGCGATAATAAGCGATCATGTTGCTATCGCAGTATATGTTGTGGTCTTTGATGCTGATATGAGTTGTCTCAGTGTTGGCATTGTTTGTTTGTGCGGAACCGATTAAAGGGGAGAGAGCAAAAAAGCAGAATAGGATAAAATAAGATTCATTAAACGAAATAAGGGGTATATATCTCTGCATTTCGTGAGATTGCTTCGTTCCTCGCAATGACGCGAGAGAGTGGTCGTGAGATTGCTTTCCCGAAGTACCGGGACAGACTGTGCCTCGCAATGACGTGAGAATGGAAGACAAAACGGGAAAGGAAATGACCAAATGCCTCACAGAATTATGAATTTGTCGGCATCGTTCAAAAAAGGGAAATGATTGCGCGTGTTTGTTAAATGCTGTTTATCAAGCGTTATGGTGTGTACTGCAGGCAGGGTGGCTTGCTGCCATAGCAGTTCTCCCATGGGCCCGAAAACGGAACTTTCGCCATTGTAATTAAAATCTTTGCCGTCTTTGCCCACCCTGTTGCAGCCCACGACATAAGCCAGGTTCTCTATGGCCCTTGCCTGCAGCAGTGTTCTCCATGCCAGGCTGCGGCGGTCGGGCCAGTTGGCCACATAAAGCAGTATATCATATTCATCGCCCTGGTTGCGAGCCCAAACCGGGAAACGGAGGTCGTAGCAAATAAGCAAACAGATACGCCAGCCTTTTACCTGCGCTATAAGGCGCTTGTTGCCTGCATCATAATGTTCGTCTTCATCGGCATAGCCAAAACGGTGGCGTTTGTCGTAAATGCCAGTCTGCCCATCGGGCTGCACCCAAAGCAAACGGTTGTAATATTTTCCGTCGTCTTCAATTATCAGGCTGCCAGTAAGAATGCAGCGGTGTTTGGCCGCCATTGTTTTCATCCATAATACAGATGGGCCATCCATGGACTCTGCAAGCCTTTCCGGTGCCATACTGAAGCCAGTGCTGAACATCTCAGGCAATACAACTACTTCTTTTTTATCAGTGATTTGCTCCATATATTTTTCATATTGTGCAAAATTTGCCTGTTTATCTTCCCAAACGATATCGGGCTGAATGATCGTTATATTTAACTGGCTCGGCATTTAACTTATAATTAATAATTTATTTGGATATTTTTGGAGTGCGTATAAAATTACTGATTTATAAGAATACGGCGGTTTAAGATATTTCTGATGAAAAAAATAATCATCTTTTTGTTGTTGTTAATGCCTTTGATGGCAATAGCAAAGCATAAACATAAGCATAAACACAGGCATAAAAAGCATAAGAAGGAAAAGCCCATCATCATTAAAAAAAGCAGGTGGATGGAAGTGAAGCGTACGCACATAGACAGCACAGACAGGGCCTTTACGGATACGATGCATATAGAGTTCCTGGACTCTAACAAATATGTGATGCGGAAAGCGGGTGGTTTTATTTATAAAGGTAAATACAGCCAGGATGGGAATGAACTGGAAATGGGCCTTTTTAATCCGATACTGATAGAAAAGAAATTTGGCAAACTATTAATGAAGGACGACAGTAGTTATTATTTTTTTATGGCCGACACATCGAAACTGGTGATAGGCAATAAGGAGATAAAAAACGGGCAAATGGTCGAAGCAGTGTTGCCTGTGAACAGTATAGACCAGATGATAGGGCACTGGTCGGTGTACAGGCGAACATCCAAAGCTGCGATGAATGAAGTGGACTATACGAGAGTAATAAAAATGATAGACATTACGGGCGGCAGCTCGGATGGTAAACTCGGTTATCTCTATGCGGCGAAAGACCCTGACGGAGCACCATCATGGAGTATAAAAAGCTTTAGCGCAGGCTTGCTGGAATGTGTAGGTAAAGATAACCGCAGCTTCACAGTGATAAAATGCCAGGACAAAGAAATGGTGCTGCAGGAAGATGATATGACCTATTATTTTAAGGAGTTTAAGTGAGCTTGCTTATTATTCCTTTACAAGTTTCGTTCGCATAATGATTTGGTTATTGCGATCTGATATACTTACAAAGTAAAAGCCCGGCGGCCATGTGTTTGTGTCAATACTCTTTTCAGGGGCGTTATCCTTAGTAATAGCCAGTACCATCACAGTAGCGCCGTATACATTTGTTATCCTGATATTAGCAGGCGTTGCAGGCAGCCTGCTCCAATCAATTGTTATATTGTTTTTAAAAGGATTCGGAACAATTGTTATGGTGTTTTCAAGGACAATATTATTAACACCTGTGGCGCTGTCTGCAAGCAATACCGAATCGCCCAAAACGCATCCATTAGAGTCTTCAACCTGTAAAGTGTACGAATGATTACCACATAGACCGCTTATGAATTGCGTAGTTGCACTATTGCTCCATATGTAAATGTAAGGGGGTGTACCACCTGTAACAGCAGCCGTCGCGGTACCTGTGCAATTTCCAGCATCTGCGGTTTGAGTAATAATTAATTGTAGTGGCAGTGGTTGTAATATCTGGACCGAATCCGTATGCATACAACCTGTGGAATCTGTAATTTCCACTGTATATGTTCCGGCAGAAAGCAGGTAGGCTGTGTCTCCTGTTTGAGGAGGCACTGTGTTCCATAAAAAAGTGTAAGGGGCGAAACCAGAATATGGATAAACAACGACGAAGCCAGAACTATCGCCATAACAAGCAACATTTACCAGATGGGTACTGTCAGCAATTGCGGCAGGTTGGGTAATTATCACCGTGTCATATGCCATACAATTAACAGAATCTGTAATAGCAGTTATATAAGTTCCCGGAGCAAGATGAACAATTGATAAAGTTGTTTGAATAGGATTTGTATTCCAACTATAAGTATATGGCTGAATTCCGCCGGAAACCACTACCATAGCATCCCCGTCATTGGCATCATAACAAGAAGCGTTATCGGTAATGTTTGTAAAAACCAGCGGGCTTGGTTGATCAATAGAAGAGGTGTCGTTTTTACTGCAAGTGTTTGAGTCAGTTACTGTTAAAATATAAACTCCTGCATGAAGATTGCTTATTGATGCAAGGGTTTGAAAAGGGTTTGTATTCCAACTATAGTTATAGGGTTGAACACCACCGGATACTGTTGTTAATATACTGCCAGTATGGGCGTTATAACATTGGACATTTGTTATTGTGTGAGTAATATTCAATTGAGTGGGTTGTGCAATAATAATTGTATCATAAGTGGCGCAATTATTAGAATCTGTTAGCAGGAGGACATGGGTGCCTGCGTGCAAAGTAAATACGCCTGGTGTCACTATGTATGGGTTATTGTCCCATAAAAAGCTATAGGGAGCAGTGCCGCCGGAGGGGTATGTATTTACATAGCCGTCGCTGTCACCATAGCATGAAACATTATGAATAACGTTTGTGATGTTTATTCCCAGGGGCTGTGTAATAAAAATGGAATCCATTGCACTGCATTGGTCAGCATCGTAAACAGTCACTGTGTTCATCCCTGCCGATAAAATATTTACAATATTGTTAGCGACGGGCGCTGCACTATTCCAAATAAATGAATAAGGAGAAACTCCACCATTTACTGTAACAGTAGCACTGGCATTGCTATAGCCGTGACACAAAAGATTTGTATGTTGGGATATTGCAGCATGTACAGAATCAGAAGCAATTGTTACATTATAGACGGTAGCTGATATGTTATTGGCATCTGTGATGGAGACATGATAAGTGCCAGGGCATAGATTATTTGCGGATTGTGTACTTTGGACCGGCGATGTATTCCAACTGTATGTATAGGGCGGGGTTCCCCCTGAAACCTTTGCCCTGGCATGGCCATTGCATAATCCGTTACAAGCAGCTTTTACAGAATCGAAAGAATAAGATGGAAAAATCTGATAAGTATATACATCCGCCCCACAATTATTAGATACTTGGAGTGTAATGGTATAATTTAAAGAAGTGGCATAAGTATGAGAAGGATTTTGAGTATAAGCCCAGGTGCCATCTCCAAAGCTCCATTGATAATTAAGTGCGTTTTGTGATGAATCATGACAATAAACCGTCAAACCTGAAATGCTGATTCCAAAATCTGCTCTAGGTAATGAATCACAATTGCAATGTGGTATTGGTTGTAAACTGTCATTAAGGGCCAGTGGTTGTATGGTTATTCCTGTATCTGTATTAATTGTTGCATTATAGGAATGAAGTCCTGTATCAAGGTATAAATTATTGGAAGAGCTTTTTGAGGTGCAGTTCTCATTACCCGTTGAATCGGTAATTAGAATAATACCTCCTCGATTGTCATTGCTCGGATTTGCGGTGTATCCAGTGAAGACTATACGCTTGTCAGTTAGCTGCCTTACATGACCGGCATACAGATAAGGCCCGGGACCTACAATGTCTTTACCCGGTGATTTTTGCTCTATTGCATTAAGAGAGGTAAAGCCAATATCCGCCCTAAAAAATACAAAATTTATACCTGCTTCAAACACATCTCCACAACACATCCCGCCATTCTCAACAATATTAACCGTTCCCTGTGGGTATTCTGAAATAAAATTCAATGGGTAGGAAGCTGAAAAACCATTACCATAAATAGGATTAGCATTAGAATCCGTTTTGATCGTATAATTTCCTGTCATTGAAAGAATATAATTATGATCGGAGCCATAAAATATATCTCCTACCCCGGTAACAGAAGGCCCATTATACATGTAAAAAAAGCCAGTCGGAATGCTGGGCTGTATTTTTTTAGCCCACAGTATATTACTATTAGAGTCAACTTTAATAATTGTAGCGGCTGTGTATCCATAGCCAGAATTAGGTACAAACATTTGCAGCATTGTCGTTGCTAATGTAATAGAATGATCGGGTAGCTCTATAATATTGCCTGGACCATCATATGCATAGCCGCCATACGGATAAGCATATGTTGGTGCAGGTGTATAATTTGTATAATAGCGCTTGTTCCACACTGCTGTGCCTGACGTATCAATTTTTACAAGCACTGAACCTGATGTATCGCTTGCAAAGATCACGAACTTATCATCATAAGTTTTGATCATTGAGATAGCAGAGGTTTGTTTTATTTTAAATATCCTCTTTGACCATATTATATTTCCTGAAGTATCTGCCTTTATCAGAATTGCACCGTATTGAGGATAAGAAATACTGCCGAGCATATAAATGGTGGATGCATTAAAGAGAATTATTTGTCCAAGGTTAAAACTATACCCGGAATCGTATAAAACCTTAACCCATTTTCTAATACCATTTAAGTCAGTTCTAAACAATGCCGGCTGATTATGGATAGCGCCAGTCAGCAGAAGGTCACTATTTTGCAACTGGACGACATCACTCGTTGAATTACTCTCATTATAAGTGCTTGCAAAAAAAGGATCAGGATACCTGTTAAATGCCGGCACACCTTGCGAAAAGGATTGCAGGTGAAAAAGGGTAAGTATGAAAAGAATAAAATATTTTTTCATATCTTTTAGACTATGTACATAAATGTAAATAGAATATTTTATAAAATGAAAGTCAGCTAAGGAAACATCAGAGCTGACGATATTTATTTAAATTAATGTTAATGTATTTTAAAAGAAAACTCTATTTCAGCTTCACCAAATAGTAATTATTTACCGCCTTACTTCTTGTTTTGGGATTGATGAATTCGGGCGTTAGCTCACTTACTTTAAAGCGCTCTCCTTTCTTTACGATGTCAAAAGCACATCCCTTTTGTTGCAGGTCGGCAATACCATCATCCATAGTAATGATATAGGTATTGGAAGCATTTGGCAGGCTGTCTGAACTTTTGATAACACGTTCGGCATAAAAAGGCAGGGAATTAAGGGGGTCGCCAACTTTATAAACTGTTAATTCCCGATAAGCTATTATTTTATCTGCAGGATTACTGCCAGGGTTAATAAAGCGGCCTAATTGAGAACCCATCTGGTACTGAAGCAAGGGGGCATAAAAGAAATGTGTAACAAAAATATTAAGGAACATCATACCAGAGGCGGCTACCCAAAGCATTTTGCCAGGAATGTTTTTCTTGAATGCGATGTATAACCATGCAGCAAAGCTAAGAATCCATATGACAATGGCGAAAATGCCTGATGGGAAAATATAGGTTATAAGAACAAGAATGGCGAAGAACAATAATAAAATAATAATGCCCATAGCAGGTTTTATTATTGTGTAAAGGCGTTTGTATTTTTCCGCCTCAAAGAAATCTTTTAATAGTTTGGCAACAATGATGGCAGCTAAAGGAAATGCTACGAAAATATAATGCGGCAATTGATAACGGGAGGAACCAAGAGAGAGATAGGCCAATAAAAAACCGCCTGTGGTAATCCACTCCTGGCCATCCTGCAATCGGAATTTCTGTTTGATGAGAGTACTTATATTTATTGCTAAAGCAATGAGTAATAAGAATATCCAGGGGAGGAAAGACCAAAGCATATTAACGAGCAGAAAGCTAATGTCTGCGCCATTTTGCCATGGGCTTTCCCCCGTTATTCTGCCGAAGCTCTGGGACCAGTAGAAGAAACGCAAGCCGGAAACATGTTGCAGTCCGTTCACGGTTTTTTCGGGGTGCATATCAAACTGCTGATAGAGGCCTATGCTCATGGGAATTAACAATATGGCAATAAGCAAAAGGTCCAATAGATGCCAGGGATTAAAAATGTTTTTCCATTTGCGTTTTAAAACCCAATCGCTGCCGAAACAAAAAGCCGGTACCATTAATGCGATTGGACCTTTTGTCATCATGCCGCAGGCGATGCTTAGAACACCCAACGCGACAAATTGTCGGCGGCGTTTTATCTCGCATTCTTTTATGGCCCATATGGCAGTTATAACCCAGGCCATCAGAATAGTGTCGCAACGTATATCATTTGTCATGAGGAACATGCCCTGGCAAGTGCCGAGTATTAACGCAGCCATTCTTCCTGTTGCCTCATTATACAACAGTTTCGCCAGGCGATAAGTGGCGTACATGGCAAGGAATGCAAATAGTATGGAGGGCAGTTTGTAGCCGAGATTATTTACACCAAACACTTTCATACTGGCGGAACTTACCCAAAACAGAAAAGGGGGTTTATCCAGATACTCTGCGCCACGGTCGTAGAGGTGCAGATGGTCGCCATTGAGCATCATTTCGCGGCTCATTTCGGCATATTGCGATGCATCTACATCCATAGTATCTATGCGTATTGCAGATAAATGCAACAAAGCGAGCAAAATGAAGACCCAAAAAGGTATTTTTGGCATGGTATAATTTTCCGTTTGCAAAAATAATCGCAATTTTCAGCAATGTTACGTGTCCAACATTATTCTTTTGACCTTGATTTTGAATATCCTTTTACAACCCATAAAGGCACGAAGGCATCACAACCTTCACTAGTGGTATCGCTGGGAATGGGAAACCTGAACGGATATGGTGAGGCCCCTGCTATTACTTATTATGATGTGACCGTTGAAAAGATGATCGAAGCACTGAATGCAAAGAGAACAGTAATAGAGCGTTATGCACTCATTGATACCAATCGTTTCTGGCATTTTTTACATCATTTATTGCCGGGACAAAACTTTCTGATCGCTGCATTGGATATTGCTGCATGGGACCTGTTTGCAAAACTGCGCCGGAAACCTATTTATGAATTAATGGGACTGAAATGGGAAAACATTCCACTTACTGACTATACGCTAGGTATGTGCAGCGCTGAAGAAATGCTTACTAAAATGAATGCGCACCCGTGGCCCGTATATAAAGTAAAAGTAGGTAGTCCCGACGATATAGATATATTAAGAGCACTAAGAAGCCATACGGATGCACCCTTCCGAGTGGATGCCAATGAGGGTTGGACATTTGAGGATGCAAAAAAGTTGCTACCTGAATTGGAGCAACTAAATGTGAAGCTGGTAGAACAACCACTAAAAAGAGAAGAGGCAGAGGCTATGAAAGAGCTGAAACAAATATCGAAGCTGCCATTGTTTGCCGATGAAAGCTGCAGGACGGAAGATGAAGTGAAAAAATGCGCAGATGGTTTTCATGGCATCAATATAAAATTGACGAAGTGCGGAGGTATAACACCGGCACTGAGAATGATAAAAGAAGCCAGAACACTGGGGCTTAAGGTGATGGTAGGATCGATGAACGAAAGCACGGTTGGCTCTGCAGCTATCGCTAACCTGATGCCATTGATAGATGAAGTGGATGCAGATGGGCCTTTATTGCTAAAAGAAGATGTTGCAGAGGGGTTGAAATATGACAAGGGTATTATTTCATTAAGCGGAGGCAGCGGATTGGGCATACAATTTTGGGGAGAGAAACGTGAAAAAATAAAAGCATAAAACTACTTTTGCCAATTCATGCAATTACAACAAAACATTTCTTTAAAGCCATTTAATACATTCGGGATAGATGAAAGCGCGGAGTATTTTGTGGAGCTGGAGCATGCAGCAATGCTGGAGGAAATTGCGAATGATGCGGCCTTACCGAAGCAGGTACACGCATTGGGAGGGGGGAGTAATATATTGCTAAGCAAGGCTGTGAGCGGCCTGGTCGTACATAATAAATTGAAAGGGATAGTTATTGAGAAAGAAGACAGTGAGCACGTCTGGCTAAGAGTAGAAGCAGGCGAGATCTGGCATGAGCTGGTGATGTATGCCATAAGCAATGGATGGGCTGGTATAGAGAACCTGGCACTGATACCGGGTACGGTGGGTGCTGCACCTATACAGAATATAGGCGCTTATGGTGTAGAAGCAAAAGAAACGATAGAGAGTGTAACTGGGTGGCATTGGGAGGAAAGAGCCTTTATTGATTACACAAATGCTGATTGTAATTTCGGGTATAGGGACAGCATTTTTAAAGGCCGCTTAAAGGATAAAATATTTATTAGCTCTGTAATTTTTAAATTAAATAAGAAGCCGACATTTCATACTGCTTACGGGCCCATACAGCATGAACTGGAAAGGATGAATATTGCAGAGCTTTCTATTAAAGCGATCGCGGATGCTGTTATAGCTATCCGCAGTAGTAAACTTCCGGACCCAAAAAAAATAGGGAATGCGGGCAGTTTCTTTAAAAACCCGGCCATCTCCACAGAGCATTTTGAAATGCTACAGACCAATTACCCGGGTATTCCCTGCTATCCTTTTAGTGAAACAATGGTGAAGGTGCCGGCTGGCTGGCTGATAGAACAGTGCGGTTGGAAAGGATATAGAAAAGGCGATACGGGCGTGCATGAAAAACAGGCATTGGTAATTGTAAATTATGGAAAGGCAAGCGGTGAAGAGATATGGGCGCTGTCGGGGGAAATAGTGGAATCGGTGAAGGAGCGTTTCGGAATAAGCCTGGAAAGGGAAGTGCAGGTGTGGTGAGAATTGTTTAACCGCAAAGGCGCTGAGGCGCAAAGGTTCTTTCGAGTTGGGTTTTGTCAATAATATAATCTGCCGCCGCGAATTGTTGCGCCACATACGTGGTGCGTTTTACATTTGGTTACTAGGCTACAAAGCTTGCAGTTCTATGGACTGCTGACATATTTACATAAAAAGTTGCCCAATTTCAACAGGTGTACAGTACCTATTTGACATTTAAACTACTCTAATGGCTATTTGGCTAAATCCCGTGTGGGCGGCATTTTAAACTATCCCGACCTGAAGGTCAGAGCTACTATGTGATACTATTATTAAAGCCTAATTGGTATAATGCTTATTGGGATTAATTATCTACTAAAGGCAAACGAATGGAGAAAACTGTGCCTTCATCTTCTTTAGTATCAAACCAAATTTCGCCTTTCCAGAATTCGATTATTTTTTTTGTCATGGCCAGGCCCAGTCCGGTTCCTGAGGTTTTTGTGGTGAAGTAGGGGTGGAATATTTTTTTAACTACTTCCTCGCTCATTCCGATGCCGTTATCGGAAACCGTTACTACCGCATACTCATTTTCCTTTTTTATGAGTACTTCTATATTGCCGTGCCTGTTTTCGGGGATGGCTTGTTTTGCATTTTCCAGCAGGTTATTGAAAACCCGCAGCAATTGGCTGCGGTCCGCATACACAAACAAATTCTCTGCCTGTGTATTAAGGCTGACGGCAATGTTCTGCGTGTTAAAATGTAACTCCACACAGCGTTCTAAGAGTTCGCCAAGTTCCAGCTTTTCCGGGCGAGCTTCGGGCATCTTAGCAAAGTTCGAGAATTCGGAGGCTATGTAAGATAAGTTATCTATCTGCTCGACAAGAGAGTCAGCTACTTTGTCTACCAACTCTTTTATGTTTACCTGGTTGTTTTTAAGCGCCTGCTGCAGGTACTGAATATTCAGTTTCATTGGCGTGAGGGGATTCTTGATCTCGTGGGCTACCTGCCTTGCCATTTCGCGCCATGCCGTTTCGCGTTCGCTTTGCGCAAGCAGGATTGCATTTTCTTCCACTTTTTTTACCATGCTGTTATATTCGCGAACCAGCAAGCCTATCTCATCATCATAAGGCCAGGTGATCCTTTCATTGCGCTGCAGGTTCAGGCGGCCGAACTGCTGTATTATAACATTAAGAGTGCGCGTGAGCCAGCGCGTGATAAGAACAGTGAAAAGCCCCGAAACGAGGAAGATGAAAGCATATAGGTTTATCAGTGTTACCACGATATTTGATATCTGGAAATTAAGGTCTTTCTGCGATGAGAAGAATGGGACATTGATATAGGCAAGCGTGATGCCGCGTTCGTCCCTGACAGGTACATAGCAAGAGAGGTATGATAAAGCGCCTATTTTTTCATCTTGTATTACAATTGATTTGCCAAGCGTTGTTAACTGGTAGTATGCATCCGGCCTTATGAGGCGAGTGAGCAGGTGCTTATCGTAAATGTCTTCCTGTGACGCAACATTAAGCCGCCCATTATCATTGTAAACATTAATGTCTATTTGCCTGCTGCTGGCAAGATTGGTAATAAAGTATTTGAAGCTGTGGTTAGTACTATCAAGTCTATTGTCTTTGCGGAAAAGGTTTTCCTGTTTTACATATTGCTGTACAGCCTGCTCAACAAACTGCATGGCAGACTGTAGTTTGTTTTTATTGGAAGTGTTGTATTGATCTTTAAAAAACAGAATGGTGACAATCCCAATAAGGCAAAACGAAAGCAGTACAGCTATGAGCATAGAATAGTGTACACGCCTGCGTAAAGTAAGTTTAATGAACTTGCCTATAAATACGGTGCTTGTGAAGTAGGACAGGTATAACTGGTACAATAATATGAGTACAGCAACGGAGATTTCTATACCAAAAAGGTAGGAAAACAGGGTCGTGAGTTCGAACCAATAGTTATGATAACGGACCAGGACTACTGTCTTCCTGTCACTGTATTTATATAGCAATTCTGAATAGCTTGACCTTTCATTGAAACCGAATTCGCGAGAGTGAAGGGTGTCTTTTAAATAAACCGGGAAGGGGAAATTATTGGTTTGTGATATAAGGCGGCTGTTTATATAGACTGCATAAGCATACTCGTTTTCATTTACAGTTGGCTTTGTGCCGGGCGCCTGTAGCAGTTCGGGATAAACAGTTTCATTAGCAGTTCGTTTGAGGGAGAGGTCAATAAAAACATAGCCCATAGGGTCGGAGAGGCTGTCTTTTTGTATGGGTATATAAGCCGTGTAATGGTGCCCGTCGAGTATATGTTCTTTATAATAGAGTGTATTGGAAGGCGTAGGTGTTGATTCGTTTATTTCGTTTGTAAGTGTTTGATAAGAGGTTGTGTCTTTGTTAAAAAGGCCATGTTCGTTCTTATCGAAAAAGTACAGCACAGCCCGATATTTATTTAAAGAGCCCTTGAAATAGGCGCTATCAAAACGCTCATTAAGCGTTTTGCGTGCAACATCCGTGGCTTTACTGAAAAAGCTCCGGACCACCTTGTCATTTTCTATTTTATCCGATACGCTACTAAAAGTATATTCGGTGACATTATCTCTTTCGGGCGCTATATATTGACCTGCAAATATTTTCCGGGATTCGTGTTCTTTTACCTCAATAAAATACTGGAGTATGCCTGTGGTGAATGCGCAAATGAAAAACGCCCAAAAAACCATGTGTGGTGTAAAGAGGTCGGCAACCAGCTTAAGCCTTTTAATATCCAGTAGTACAATGTATAAAATAAGCCATGCGAGCAGGGTAAGGTTAAAGTAATTTCCATCTTTTCTGTAAAGGAAAACATATGCAAGGCCTACAACTGACGTGAGCAGGTATTTGATCCATTTGTTAGTTGTGAGAACACTAAGCTGTGTATTGACAAGGTATATAATGAGGCAGGAAACGATCGTTATGGCAACGATAACAAACAAGCCAAGTATCGTATAGATGTTGATAGAATAAAAATGGCTTACATCAAACGAAATGCTTGAATCGATAACCAGGCTGCTAATGGTTTTTACAAAGGCAAAGAGGTAAATAACGAGAGCTATAGCAAAAAGCGCTGCCAAGATATTCTTCAGGGCGCCGGGCTTTAAGTTGCTGAAAAATGTTTTATAGGGAGTGTGACGTGCAATAAAAACCACCAGCCACAATACACAAACCGTATTAATGATAAGGGCCCCTAAAGAGGGCAACCATATACTGGATGCATAGAGGCTTGGAGAGAAGACAGGGAGGTTCTCGATGCCGAAGGGTAAACCATAAATGTAAATGAGGCATCTCAATATGGCGACAATAGCGCAGGTAAGCAGCAGACCGATCAAATAAGACCTTTTAGAAAAATAAATGATCGTTAATTGTATCCAGGAAATACTGACCAATAAGCCGGCTATCAGTAAACAAATTAAGATGCCATCGGGTACCCAGGGCCCGGTATTGATGTGCTGCGGAAATTTGAGATAAAAAACGGGTATGCCGTTGGTGTTTCTTACTGCTATACTGCCTTTTACAGAATCTGCGGAAACCTGTGTTTCTATGGGTATATTATCTGCGGCCATAAAGCGCGACTTCAGGTAATCATTTTGCTGGGGGTATAAGGTTACTATAGGGATAGCGGCAACCAGTTTTTTCTGGCTATCGATAAATGGCAGGCTGATGCACTGCTGCAGAAAAATGCCCCGCTGCCTGCGAATGAATTTTATCTTTCCGGGCTCTGAACTGCAAGTGAGCTGGATATTATTTGTGTTCCAGAAAGTGAGGCTGTCTTTGTGGTAGATGAAGATGTAAAAAGGAAGATGCAGCAATTTTTCCTGTTCTTCGCTTTCCAAAGAATCTGAGAAAATGCTTTTAAGCACTTCCTGTTTACTTGTGAATATGTTTAAAGCTTTTTCCCTGTTGTGGAGATCGTCGGCAATTGCCCGTGCCATATTTTCGGGCTGGAGGGCCCGGATGTGCTGATAATACCTGTAGCCGGTAAGGCTCCACAATAAAATGCCGAGTATCAGCCAACCCCAATATGGATAGCGTTTAAACAATGTATATTATTCCTTTTGTTTTACCTGGTTCCACAAGGCGTCCATTTCCATGAGGTTCATATCATGCAATGCTTTACCTTGTTGTTGCGCCATTTCCTCCATTTGCTGAAAGCGGCGAATGAATTTTTTGTTTGTTTTCTCCAAAGCCTGTTCAGGGTCCACATGCACAAAACGGGCATAATTGATGAGTGCGAAAAGCACATCGCCCATTTCTTCTTCTATATGCTCCTGGTCGCCCGATGCAACGGCTTCGTATAATTCAGCTATTTCCTCATCCACTTTTTCTTTTACCTGTTCGGCATGGTCCCATTCAAAACCCACTTGCTTGGCTTTGCCTTGTAAACGGAGCGCTTTCATGAGTGCCGGCAGTGATGGCGGCAGGCCGCTTAAAACCGATTTTTTACCTTCTTTCAGTTTCAGCTTTTCCCAGTTCTGTTTTACATCATCATCATTTTCCACTTTTACGTTGCTGTATATATGCGGGTGACGTGCCACCAGTTTGTTGCAAACCCCTTCTATCACATCGTCCAGTGTAAACTGGTTTTGTTCTGCGCCAATTTTGCTATAAAAAACGATGTGCAGTAAAAGGTCGCCCAGTTCTTCCTTCAGGCCTTTATAATCGTTTTCGGATATCGTGTCAACCAACTCATACACTTCTTCAAGCGTTTGCTGGCGCAGGGTTTGCAGGGTCTGTTTTTTATCCCAGGGGCATTGCTCCCTGAGTTCATCCATTATTGTTCTAAGCCTTTCTAATGATTGCGAATACATTCTTTATTTATGATTTGCGATGTTTGGTTTATGATTATTTCGTTGTTAATATTTTTTCTTTTGCCTCAATGAGAGCTTCGCAAGTTGGTTCTTATTTTACGATGTGCCAGCGTTGCAGTTCCCAGACTTTTGTCCCAACCGAATCATAAGGATGGTAAAGTTTCATCTTGGCGATAAACACATCTGCATTTACAAAAAAGGTATCCAAATAACCACCTGGTCCTGAAGAACCATGAGGTATTTCGGCAACATTTGAAAAAACCTGGCCATTTAGCGTATAAGATGTGAATATTTGCATGCAATAACTTTCATCACTACTACCTTTCAAACCAGATTTCCATACAAAAGCTCCGGGTTGAAAAGGATAAATAAAAAAGGGATTGTAAAGTATATAGTCTGCTTCAGCAGGTAGATTAGGAGCATACTCAATTGAAACCCCATTTTCCCCTACTGATAAATAATATTGGATTGGTGTGCCCCCCACGGAATTAGCATCGATATCTTTCTCAATTATGTTTATTGATATTGCATCTTCCGTATAATCTCCAGACGGTACATTGGCTTGAAATACATTTTGAGTTACATAAAAACTGTCTATTCTGCCAGTAATGGAATCTCTATATATCCAATAAGTGCCTGGTTGGTAATTAAAGGCCGCTTTCACATCAGAATCAATGCTGTAATGTGGTAATTGTTTTTTACAACTATTTAATACAAAAAGAAATAGAAAAAGCACAAATACCCCCTTAGCCCCTTTAAAGAGGAGAAGTATTTGCGCTATTTTCTCGGTTGGTTTCAATACAAAACATTTTAACCTATTAATATACCGTCCCATACGGGACGGGTGGTATCTTTACTTTATTGTTCTACCAATATATTGTCCCTATTGGGACAATACTACGGACTATCTATTTAACCAATTACCTTATCAACAAATCAAACTACTCTTGCCATTTATATCCATCAACTTTTAAGCCAAGTAATTGTAATATCCTGTGTACAACTGTATATGCAGCATCTTCAATCGTTTTGGGCATGCTGTAAAAAGATGGCGTTGCGGGGCAGATTATACCACCTGCTTCTGTTACAGTTGTCATATTGCGCAGGTGTATGAGGTTATAGGGGGTTTCCCTCACCACGCAGACGAGTTTGCGCCTTTCTTTGAGCATTACGTCGGCTGCACGGCTTACGAGGTCATTGCTTATGCCATTTGCTATCCTACCCAGGGTGCCCATGCTGCAAGGGCAGATCAGCAAAGCCTCATAAGATGAAGAGCCTGAAGCAAAGGGGGCCATAAAATCGTTTTTAGCCCAAATTTTAAATGGAAGGTCCTCATAGTCTTTATTGCCTAATTCGTGCTGCCAGACGGTATAAGCATTATCGCTCCATACCAGGCCAACTTCTTCCACCTGCCCCTGCAATTGGCTTAATTTCTCCAGCAATACTTTGGCATATATAGCCCCGCTTGCACCTGTAACAGCCACTGCTATCTTCATGAATTCGTTAAATTTTTATTTAATGAGTGGTAATTTACCAAAACTACATGGAATAATTGTAAATTCGTCGGCATAAAATAGGTACATAAACATGAAACGTATATTACTTGTGTTGCTGGCTGTAGTGGCAATAAGCCCGTTAATGAAGGTTGCGGCCCAAAGCGCCGATGAATCTGCAGAGATACACTGGATAAGCATTGATGAGGTGCAAGGCAAAATGAGGCAGGAGCCACGTAAAGTATATGTTGATATGTACACTGACTGGTGCGGATGGTGCAAAAAAATGGATGCGTCGACCTTTCAGAACCCGAACGTGATAAAGTATATGAACGAGAAATACTATTGCGTAAGGTTTAATGCCGAACGGAAGGATACGATCAGGTTTATGAGTAAATACTATTATTTCGATCCTAATTTAAGAGCGAATAATCTTGCATCGGAGTGGATGCACGGACAATTGTCTTATCCAACGGCGATATTTATGGAAGAGCGTTTTCAAAATCCTGTTCCTGTTCCAGGCTACCAGGAAGTTAAAACGATGGAAATGATATTGAAGTTTTTTGGTGAGAATATCTACAAAACCAAGAAGTGGGAAGATTACCAGAAAGATTTTATCCAGTATTGGTAGTTGAGAGTTATTTCCCGCAGAGACTCGCAGACTTATTAACGCAGAGACTCGCAGGACGACGGTGTGATTAAATTAAGAACTATTGTTGCGTCCGAATAATGTCACCCCTCCGGGGTTTTCCAGCATTTCACTCTTATGTTTTTGCTACAATCATACCAGTCCTTCGGACTTTTTGCTTAACTTAATGAAATTGATCTTCGGGCGTAATTTTACTACGCCTCTTCAACAATATATTTCATATCGGTTTGAAAGAACTTACATGCGGGCTTTAGCCCGCATTTTTCACATTTGGGCCTGCGTGCCACGCATATATATCGCCCATGCAGTATGAGCCAATGGTGGGCTATTGCAAGCAGATCGCGGGGAATATTGGCAACCAATTGTTCCTCGGTTTGTAGCGGAGTTTTTGCATTTGTTGTCAATCCTATTCTTGCGGAAACACGAAATACGTGGGTATCAACAGCCATCCCAGGTTTATCATAGACAACAGAAACGATGACATTGGCAGTCTTGCGACCAACGCCCGGCAGTTCCACAAGTTCTTCGATCGTGTCGGGTACTTTGCCCTTATATTTTTCCATCAGCATTTTGGCCATGCCAATGAGGTGCCTGGTTTTGTTATTGGCAAAGCTTACGCTTTTGATAAAGGGCTCTACATCTTCAAACTCCGCTTTGGCCAAGGTTTCAGGCCCGGGGAATTGTTTGAAAAGGGGAGGCGTAACAAGGTTGACACGTTTGTCCGTGCATTGCGCGGAAAGTATAACCGCAACCAGCAATTGATAAGGGTTTTTATAATGCAGCTCTGTTTTTGCATCGGGCATGTTTTTCTGAAACCAGTCTATCACGAATGCATAACGTTCTTTTTTTGTCATGAGAAGAGCCCTTTATTTTCTGCAAAATAAGGGGATAATCTAGTTAAAACATACATTATTGGGATTTGCGTGTACAATCTTAATGCAAGTTGTATTGCCCCTATGGGGCAAGTGTTATTTCTTTTCGTTTATCTACAAAGCTTTAGCCCTTACAGGGCAGTGCAACCAATTTAAGGATTCATTTTGTGTCCGAATAATGCCACCCCTTCGGGGTTTGTGTTTTGTTTCGCTTGTTTTTCGCTATAATAATACCAGTCCTTCGGACTTTACCTGATATCTATTTATACAAGTTTAGAGCGTTATTATTTTGCATCATTTGGCTTCAAAATCCAAAACGCCATGCATACAGAACGTAAAGACAATCCTTACTACTCACGCACCGACACAACACATTTGCAGGTAAGCGACGAAGAATGGAAAAAAATATTGCCTGCCGATGTTTATGACATAGCCAGGAAACAGGGCACGGAGCATGCCTTTAGCGGCAAGTACTGGAACTATACCGGCAAAGGCACTTACTATTGCGCAGTATGTGGCAACCCCTTGTTTCGCTCAGATGCTAAGTTTGCAAGCACTTGCGGATGGCCCAGTTTTTATGAAACAATCCATCCTAACAGTGTTATTTACAAACAGGATAATTCTTACGGTATGAGCCGGACAGAAGTGGAATGCGGCCGCTGCAATTCTCATCTCGGGCATATATTCGATGATGGACCCGCACCCACTTATAAGCGTTTTTGCATGAACTCCGAAGTGCTGGAATTTGAGCCCGACAATAAATAAATCCCGCTATCGAAAACCGTATGGCTAAAAACTTCGTTTATATTTTCAAACAAACATTTTTATGCACTACTTCTCATTAATATTCATTGCAGGTATTATTATGATATTCGCCTTCTCATCAAATGGCCAAACAAAAAAAGCTATGAGTAAAGAACATAAAAACAATCCTTACTATTCGCATACCGACTCCAAACCTTTAAAAGTGAGCGATGCAGAATGGAAGAAAATACTGGATCCCGGTGTTTACCAGGTTGCTCGCGAAAAAGGGACTGAACGTGCATTTACGGGCGAATATTGGAACAACCATAAAAAAGGCACCTACTATTGTGCAGTATGCGGCAATCCTCTTTTTAGTTCCGATACTAAATTTGAAAGTGGCACTGGCTGGCCCAGTTTTTACCAGGCCCTCACTAAAAGCAGTACACGCGATATAGAAGACAAATCAT
>Ga0206930_1091_pt1 | contig 18860 bp, 14 predicted proteins | sample Alteio_BWOrgHeat_20_FD_152939 | JGI IMG/M metagenome (GOLD analysis project Ga0206930, IMG submission 152939) | Enriched cells from forest soil in Barre Woods Harvard Forest LTER site, Petersham, Massachusetts, United States -... | ecosystem: Environmental > Terrestrial > Soil > Temperate forest >... | reverse complement strand
TTTAAGTCGGACATCAATAGAGCATTTGTGTGGATTATTTAAAGGAACAAAAATAAAGCTTATTATCAAATGCTATTACTTAAATAAACCCCGCTTAATAATCTTTTACTTAAACCCATGTATTTTCTTTTTATTTGTGTAAATATCATTTAATGGTAACGCAGCCAGGAATCTCAGATGATCATATTGACTTCCGTTCGGTAGCCCGGACATTGACCATAGTTGAAAATGATCTGGATGACGCCGACAGGATATTAGGGGATCTGCGCTTTACAAAAAACGCATCTATTATAGGTATCACCGGCCCCCCCGGCGCAGGGAAGAGCACCCTCGTGAATAGCCTCATCGGCGAACTAGTGGCTAAGGGCAATAAAATAGCTATTCTCGCTATCGATCCAACCTCGCCATTTAACCTGGGTTCACTGCTTGGCGACAGGATCAGGATGGCCCCGCATTTTAATCACCCAGATGTTTTTATACGTTCATTGGCCACGCGTGGCTCATTGGGAGGTTTATCTGCCAAAACTATTGAGATGGCTGACGTATTACGTGCCGCAGGATTTGATTATGTATTGATTGAAACAGTCGGGGTTGGGCAATCGGAAATTGAAATAGCCGGATTAGCTGATACTACATTCGTAGTATTGGTGCCCGAAAGCGGTGATGAGATACAGAGCATCAAATCAGGCTTGATGGAAATTGCCGACGCCTTTATCGTAAACAAAGCCGACAGGGAAGGTGCAGATATATTTGCCAATAACTTAAGGAAGATGGTACAACAGAAGGGCGCTCATGTTCCCATTTTTAAAACTATAGCCTCTCAAAACGATGGGATCACCGAAGTTGGAAATTTTATTTTAGCAGGGAAAGAAATAAAAAACAGCCGGAAAGAATTTTTATTGGCTGAGAAAGCCTACAAGCTTATCCAGCAAAAGCGCATGGCCGGTATTGATAAGAAAAAATTACAACAAGAAATTGCTAAGGCATCAATGAATGCAGGCTTTAACCTTTACAGTTTTATTGAAAAATTTATGTAGAGACGCAAGATTTTGCGTCTCTACGATGTGGTTTTTACAAATTCAACCATTCATCATCTCCTCAATTTCCCCTGCTTCCACTGGTATATAAGCCATCAGGTCGGTATTACCGTCAGTGGTGATCAGGATATCATTCTCCAATCTTATGCCTAACCCTTCTGCAGGTATATAAATCCCAGGTTCGCAGGTTAAAATATTGCCCACCTCAAATGGCCTGTAGCGGCTTGCAAAATCATGCACATCCAAACCTAAGTGATGCGAGGTGCCATGCATAAAGTACTTTTTATATGCCGGCATTTTTGGGTCCTGTTTCTCCACATCATGCTTGTCCAATAATTTCAGGCCGATCAGTTCACTTGTCATCATTTTACCCACTTCCTCATGATAGTCATTTAATAAGGTTCCGGCTTGTATCAGCTTTGTGGCTTCACGCATTATACGCAATACAGCTTCATACACGTCGCGCTGGCGTTTTGTAAAGCGCCCGTTCACAGGGATCGAACGGGTCATATCGGCATTATAATTGGCGTATTCGGCACCAAAATCAAGGAGGATCACATCGCCATCTTTGCAAACCTGGTTATTATCAATGTAGTGCAGGATATTGGCATTTGGTCCGGAGGCAATAATAGGGCTGTAGGCATGCCCTGTGGCACGTTGTTTGAGAAATTCGTGTGTTACCTCAGCTTCAATTTCATACTCGGCAACCCCTGGTTTTACAAACTTCAGCACACGCATAAATGCATCCCTTGTTATTGCGCATGCTTTGCTGGTCAGTTCAATCTCAAGTTCGGATTTAACAGTCCTGAGCTCTCTTAATATAACCGCCGAGCGCTCATAATGATGAAGCGGATACTTTGCCCGCAACTGTTCGTACATCCTCAGATCACGGTAAGGCACTGAGTGACTGTAGCGATCGTTCTCATTAGTATTAATATAGATATTATCTGCATAATTAATAATACTGTGTAAAATAGCATCCAGTTCGTGCAGCCAGTATACATTTTCAATACCTGATGCCTTCCTGGCCTCCTCCTTGGTGTATTTGTGTCCCTCCCATACTGCAATATGTTCACTGGTTTGTCTTAAAAAGAGTACTTCTTTGTATAGTGGATTAGGACAGTCAGGGTACAATATTAAAATACTTTGCTCCTGATCAATGCCCGTCAGGTAAAAAAAATCGGCATTTTGCTTAAAAATAAATGTCTGATCGCCATTTTTTGGATACTCATCATTTGAGTGAAAAATGGCGATTGAGTTTGGCTTTGTTCTTAAAACGAAATTTTTTCTACTATTTGTAAATAAACGGTTACTTATAGGTGTGTATTTCATCAATATTGGGTTTATTTATTTTTATAAAACATTTTTTTTTATTTATTTGTATTATCTATTATAAAATTTGGAACAATGTTTGGTAATGAATTCAAACATAATTACTAATTTTGGAAAAAAAATCACAATTAAATTGTTTAATCTTAAAACTATGAACTATTCTACATTAAAAAAAACAGTCGCTTTATCATTTGCATCTTTGATGGCAGTTGGTATGGTGTACGCTCAAGGTGATACCACCAAGGCGAAACCCATGGCCATGTCGTCAGATTCAACTAAAACGTCTTCTGACGCCACTACTGCCAAGGTATTTGGTGGAAGAGGCCAGTACAACACATTCAGCGTTGGGATTAACGGTGGTGTAACCAGCATGCGTTTAGCAACTGGCGGATCATCTGATTACACCCACACTAAAATTTCTTATGGTTATGGCGTTTCATTAAGAGATCAGTTAGCTCACTCATTTGCATTACAATTTGACTACCGCGGTGGTCAGGTAAAAGGTGATGACAGCAATCTCCCCGGCAACCCCGCTGCTTTTAAAACTAACTTTAATCAATTCACTTTAGGTGGTGTTGTAAATGTTGCAACTATCGATTATATCCGCCGCAAAAATGCTGTAAACTTCTTTATTACAGCTGGTGCAGGTTTGGCTTTCTACAACCCAACCGGAACACAGCCTGACGGAACTCCATTTGATTTTAAAGCAGCTACCGGTAAGGAAGTTAAGGAATATGTTATTCCAATTGGTGCAGGTGTTAAATTCAGATTATCTGACGCTCTTGCATTAAACTTAGGCTATACTGAAAACTTTATTGATGGCGATAACTTTGACGGATTAAAAATTCTTCCTGGTTACGCGTTACATAAAGACAAATATTCTTATGGTTATGCTGGTTTAGAATACACTTTCGGTCCAAAATCAAAACCGAACCTGGATTGGGTGAACCCAGTTGCTATGATGTATGATGAATTGTATGATGCTGCCCTTCGTCAGGAAGTTGAAGCTTTAAAAGGTCGTGTAGGCAATGTTGAAAATGCTGTTAACGATTTGAAGAAAGACTCTGACGGTGACGGTGTTTCTGATCAATTCGACAAATGTCCAAATACTCCTGCAGGTACTGTTGTTGACGGTTCTGGCTGTCCAATTGTATTCCCTAAAATTGATACTTCATTATTCGTGAGGAAACCAGTTGCAGGTGCTGCTACAGCTTATTCAAACATCCAGTTCGAATTTGATAGCTCAGTATTAAGGACTTCATCTTACCCAGTATTAGACGCTACTTCTGCTGATCTGCGTGCAAATGCAGGCAAGTCCCTTGAATTAGATGGCTTCGCTTCATCTGAAGGTACTGCTGCTCACAACATGCGTTTGTCTAAGGACCGTGCTAACTCAGTAAAAACTTACCTGGTTAACTCTGGTGTTGATTCAAAACGTTTGAAAGTTAAAGCTTTCGGTGAAACTCATCCAATTGCTGATAACTCTACTGAAGACGGACGTGTATTAAACCGCCGTGTTGAGTTCAAACAAAAATAATATTCATTAAAATAATGATGCAGAAGGCTCTCCGGTTATCGGGGAGCCTTCTTTTTTTTATTAAATTTGTCTATGTATTTTTTCAGGAAGAAAGATCCAAACAGGCCAACCAGCTTTAATCTTAAGGTGATGCATGTGATCAATGCCATTGCAATCACCATGTTCGTGCTGGGCATCATCTGGAAACTGATCGATTGGTTTATCCTGAAAAAATAGGTTGAAGATGTTGTAAGTGTTAGAGTGGTTGTATTGGTTAGTCAATGCAAATAAAATGGTCAGACTAATAACCTACTTCAAACATTATAACAATTATAGCTAACAACCGCTTTAACTAATACAACCTTTACAACTTCTACAACCAATACAACCACAAAGAATGAAAAAAGTCATTAATACCAACAACGCCCCGGCTCCTATTGGGCCGTACAGTCAGGCAATAGCTGCCGGCAATTTTGTATTTGTTTCAGGGCAGATCCCCTCAAATCCTGTTACCGGTGATATCGTTTCGGGAGATATTAAAGCTGAAACCAACCAGGTAATGGAAAACATTGGCTCCATATTAATGGAGGCCGGACTGAGTTTTGATAACATTGTAAAAACCACTATTTTCCTTACGGATATGCAGAGCTTTGCACAGGTTAATGAAGTTTATGGCACCTATTTTACCAGTCAGTTTCCGGCGCGCGAGACGGTGCAGGTATCGGCTTTGCCAAAAGGAGTAAATGTTGAAATTTCAGTAACAGCAATAAAACCCTGACCAGCACCCATTGAACCGGCAGATATTTCAAACACCAATTGAATATTTAAAGGGCGTTGGTGCGACCCGTGCCGATGTCCTTAAAAAAGAACTGGAAATATTCACCTTTGAAGACCTGCTGCGGCATTTCCCGTACAAGCATATCGACCGTACCCGCTTTTACAAAATAAAAGATATTCAAACCGATCTGCCTTACGTGCAGGTAGTAGCACGGTTAAAGCATAAGGAGATCATCGGCGAAAAGCATACCAAACGGCTCGTCGCCAAAGTTCAGGATGATACAGGTGTTATGGAGCTGGTGTGGTTCCAGGGTATAAGATGGATCGAAAAATATTTGGTTACCGGTAAGGCCTATATCATTTTTGGCAAACCGGGCATGTTCAATGGCCAGCCCCAGATGGCTCATCCTGAAATGGAGTTATACTCATCTGCTGCTATACAACAAAAGGGGAATTTAACCCTGCAACCTGCTTACAGTTCAACCGAAAAGCTAAAGCAGTTCTCATTAGACAGTAAGGGAATACTAAAGCTTACCGCAGCCTTGCTGGAGCAGCATGGTAAGGATATTCACGAAAATTTGCCGCTTTATATCCTCAGCCAGTTTAAACTGATGGGGCGTGCCGATGCTTACCGCAATATGCATTTCCCCGAGGATGCTTTAATGCTCAATGCTGCACAACAGCGTTTAAAATTTGAAGAGTTGTTTTTCCTGCAATTGAAAATGCTCAAAAGCAAACTGCAGCGCATACAGAAATTTAAGGGGAATATATTTGAAAACGTGGGGCATTATTTCAATGAGTTCTATCACCATAAACTTCCATTCAGCTTAACCAATTCGCAAAAGAAAGTATTAAAGGAAATAAGGCAGGATACCCAGCGCGGCGTACAAATGAATCGTTTATTGCAGGGCGATGTGGGCAGTGGCAAAACCGTGGTTGCCCTCATGAGTATGCTGATAGCCATTGACAATGGTTTCCAGACCTGTATTATGGCCCCTACTGAAATACTGGCTAATCAGCATTATCAAACCATCAAAAGTTTAATAGGTGATGATTTTATTGAGATCGCCTTGTTAACAGGTTCAACAAAAAAGAAGGATAGAAATATCCTGCATGAAAAGCTGGAAAATGGGCAATTAAAAATACTGATCGGTACACATGCGCTTATTGAGGATAAGGTTCAGTTCCAGAACCTGGGCTTTGTAGTAATAGATGAGCAGCATCGTTTTGGCGTGGAACAGCGCGCCAAGCTCTGGCGGAAAAACGCTATCCCGCCGCATATCCTTGTGATGACCGCAACACCGATACCGCGTACGCTGGCTATGACCCTCTATGGAGATCTGGATATATCTGTTATCGACGAATTACCGGCAGGCCGTAAGCCTATCGAAACCATTCATTTTTATGAGAATAACCGCCTGCGGATGTTCGGCTTTATGAAGCAGGAAATTGCAAAGGGCAGGCAGATCTATGTGGTATATCCGCTGATACAGGAAAGTGAAAAACTCGACCTTAAAAATCTGATGGATGGTATAGAAGTAATGGCTCTTGAATTTCCGCTGCCCGATTACCGGATAAGCATCGTCCACGGTAAAATGAAACCGAAAGACAAGGATTTTGAGATGCAGCGCTTTGTAAAAGGCGAAACACAGATCATGGTGGCTACAACGGTTATCGAGGTAGGGGTTAATATTCCCAATGCCTCGGTCATGATCATTGAGAATGCTGAGCGTTTCGGGCTGTCACAGCTGCATCAGTTACGCGGTCGTGTGGGGCGTGGTGCCGAACAATCCTATTGCATATTGATGACCACCCACAAGCTGAGTTACGATGGCAAGATAAGGCTTGACACCATGGTGAAAACGAATAATGGTTTTGAAATATCAGAGATCGACCTTCAATTGCGCGGCCCGGGTAATATTGAAGGCACACAACAAAGCGGCGTACTTGATCTGAAAGTTGCCAACCTTGCAACCGACCAGCAATTGCTCCTGCTGGCACGCAAATGCGTAGAGGATATTTTTGCCGGGGACCCCGAACTGGCTTTGCCCGAAAATCAAATATTGCATCTTGCTTTCCAGACAAAAAATGCCGGTTTAAGCTGGGATAAAATATCTTAATAAACCTGCTTAAAATAAAAAACCCGGCCATAAGCCGGGTTTCCATTTATATCAATCAAAATTTAATTATCGTCGCCTTGTCCCTGCATCTGGAACATATTGTTAAAGCTTGTTCCGTCAGGATAGTAACCGGTAATGATCAGGCTGCCATTCTTTAGGTTAGTGAGCGCATTGTCAATATCACTTACGCTGTTTACAGGTTGCTTGTTAATGCTGGTGATAATTGACCCAACAGGGATCTGGGTATCATCAAACAGCAATCCTGGGCGAACCTGGGTAACCACTACACCTGAATTAACATGATATTTGGATTTTTGTGCAGGAGTAAGTGCCCGGAAACTTGCACCAAGTTTGTTGTACAACTCTTCGGCCGATTTGTTAACGGCTGTGCGGCGGGCAAGGTTACCTGCATCTGCCTTAAGCGTAATAGAGAAGTTTTTCTCATCACTGCCACGCAAAACAGTTACATTGATTTTGTCGCCCGGCTGCAAACGGGCAACCGGTTCTTGGAGGTCAGACGATTCATATACGGTTTTACCTTCAACTTTGGTAATAATATCACCATGTTGCAGACCGGCCTGTGCAGCGCCGCTGCCTGGTGCTACATCATCCACATATAAGCCTACAGTTTTGCTGATATGCAATGCATCAGCAGCATCCTGGTCAAGTTCTTTAAAGCTAACGCCCAGGTAGCCGCGTTTTACAGAACCATACTTTTCAATATCGTTCAGCACCTTTTTAGCCAGGTTGATCGGGATGGCAAAGCCATAACCTTCATAAGAACCTGTTTGTGAAGCGATAGCTGAATTGATACCAATAAGCTCACCTTTGGTATTTACCAATGCACCCCCGCTATTGCCTGGGTTAATGGCTGCATCAGTTTGTATAAACGATTCGATACCGGTATTTAACTGCTTACCACCACCCTGGCGCTGCGTGCGCATATGGCCGAATGGCGTATCCTGTTCCTGATCCTGATTGCTGCCAATAAGACCTAAACCACGACCCTTAGCGCTCACGATACCAGCTGTAACAGTTGAAGTTAACCTGAAAGGGTTACCTACAGCAAGCACCCATTCGCCTACCTTTACTGCATCAGAGTTACCAAACTTTACGATTGGCAGATTGGTAGCATCTATTTTAACAAGGGCAAGATCGGTATTAGGATCTGTGCCAATTACTTTTCCGGTAAAATGGCGGTGATCATTGGTTACTACTTCAATTTTTTCGGCCTTTTCAACCACGTGATTGTTAGTTACAATATAACCATCGGGCGAAATAATTACACCTGAACCGGATGCCATTTGCGGGCCCTGTGGCACCATACGCTGCCCGAACATATCACCAAATAATTGCTGCATCTGATCCTGTCCGTTGCTTGCCTGGGCAGCATAAGTGGTACGGATATAAACAACCGCAGGTGTTACCTCCGCCGCCGCTGTAGTGAGATCAACCTCGCCGGCTGATGATAGATTTGATGGAGGTAAGGGGTTGTTTGCAAAATAAACTTTTTGCTTTTCGTCAAGGCTCATGTTGGACGTATACTTGTTTTCTAAAACCTTGTATGTGCCCAGCGCCAAAGCACCGCCTAAAAAAGCGGTAATTAATGTTAAACCAAACTTTTTCATACTACTATTATTATTCACTTTTCTTTACTATGTTTATTTATTACACTTAGCAGTGTCAAATTTAATACCATATAGACGATATATACGTGCATATGTTATTGAAAATTTTGTTAAATTTTGTTAAATCGAAGACGAAGGACTCAAAAGTTTGTTAGAACTTGTTGGCCTAATGTAAAATTACTTAAAAATTAATAAACAGCATATTGAAGACCAGGTTTTATAAATATCAGGGTGCGGGGAATGATTTTATATTGATCGATAACCGCAAAAATAGTATAGATCACCAAAATCCGGCGTTGATGGCCCGCCTGTGCGACAGGCGCTTTGGCATTGGGGGTGATGGTATCATGTTTTTGCAGGAAAAGGCGGGGTATGATTTCGAAATGATCTATTATAATGCCGACGGGCAGCCGAGCAGCATGTGCGGTAATGGTGGGCGCTGTATTGTAGCATTTGCGAAGTACCTTGGTTTAATAGACACAGAAACCGATTTTTTGGCAGTTGATGGCCCTCATCATGCCAAAATTTCAGCAGATGGTGATTGGGTGAGTCTGCAAATGATTGATGTAAATGAAATCTGCAGAGATGGCGAAGCATATGTGCTCAATACCGGATCGCCACACTACATTGAACTTGCCAGCGATCTCAAAAACAAAGATGTATACCATGATGGGCATGCCATCCGTAATAATGGCACTTATAAAAAACACGGCATCAACGTAAACTTTGTGGAGCCTTTAAGCGACGGCTATTTTGTGCGCACTTTTGAACGTGGCGTGGAGGACGAAACTTATGCCTGTGGCACAGGGGTTACTGCAGTCGCGTTGGCAATGGCTAAGCGCAATAACCAAACCGGTAAATTAAATACGCCGATCAAAGTTTTAGGCGGCGATCTTAATATCCGCTTTGAAACGGATGGTAAACACTTCAGCCATATTTTTTTGGAGGGACCTGCTAAATTGGTTTTTGAGGGCGAGGTAGAAATTTAATTATAATATGTAGAGACGCAAAATCTTGCGTCTCTACGGTAAAAATGATCTTTAACAGGTGTTAACAATTATTTAACACCAAATCCTTTCATTTAAATCAAATTCTGATTAGGTTTGAATTTTTTTGTTGATGTAGCTTCTCTAAATTTTTTTACCTATAGAGGATGTTACGCGTCGACAGTTCAAAACCATGCCAGATTATCTATGCCGTTTGCCGGCATGAGTACTTGTCGTATCTGATTGAACCACACATCGTTCAGCTAAACCCAAACGGTGAATTTTCTTTAACTTACCAGCGTTTATTTTCAAATACAGCCCGGGAATTCGGTCAATATCTCGACGAAACCGACTTTAAGCTGGTACGCCTGCTGGAGGAGATAGAGCAGGGCCATATCATCAAAAAATTCTACAAGAAGCCCATACGCCCGTTTGAGTTCTTCAGTAAAATATTTAACGAGCAGCTTTTTGACACCATCCGCCCCAAAATAGAAAAGCGTATGGCCGAGGCTTTGGAACTTTTAAGCAAAAAGCAGATCTATGTAATGAGCAAAGAGGGATACCCTGCCGAGCGCAAGCTTCAAATTGCTGCTGAGCCTGCTTCGGTATTGTTCCATTTCAGGCGGGATGATACGGAGATAAGGTACTTCCCCACCATAAAATACCAGGGCATGCGTATCGAATTCATGTTCAAAAATGCCGAGATCATCTGCAACCAACCGGCCTGGATGATGCTGGACGATACCCTGTATTATTTTGATAAGGAGATTGAAGGCAAAAAGCTGGTTCCGTTTTTAAACAAGCGCTACATCGCGGTGCCGCGATCATCAGAACAGCCGTATTTCGAAAAGTTTGTTGCCCCGCTTATAGAAAAGCACAATGTATATGCCGAAGGCTTCACTATCAACACAGAAAAATACGAGGCCACGCCTATTTTAAAACCGATATATGTGGAAGGTGGTATTTCACAACTGCAGCTTTACTTTAAATACGCTGGTTATATTTTCGCTTATGGGGATGGCAGGCACGTTTCCGTAAGGATGGAACGGAATGGGGATGATTATCTTTTTCATCGCATCAAACGCTCGGTCAACTGGGAAAAGAACAAACAGCATTTATTGGAAGGGTTGGGCTTACGCACGGTATCAACCTTATTTCAAAACCTGGAGGTTGCCTGTACCGACGAAGATGCCGATCATTCATTTTCGGTATTTGAATGGCTCAATCAGCATCATGATGAATTGTTAGAACAAGGCTTTGAGATTGAGCAACCTGAAGGGCAAAAACGCTATTTGTTTGGCAGCAGCAAGATAGACCTTGAGGTAAAGGAAAATAACGACTGGTTCGATATTTATGCCGTGGTTTATTTCGGACCATACCGCATTCCTTTTATCCAGCTAAAAAATCATATCCTCAACCATAAAAAGGAATTTACATTACCTAACGGCGAGATTGCTGTGATCCCCGAAAAATGGTTCTCGCAATACGGCAATCTGCTGCATTTTTCAGAGGGCACTGAAGGGCTTAAGCTGCGCAGACATCACATCGGACTGGTTAATGAACTGGCAGAAGGTGAATTGGCGGGTGTAACCATGAGCCGCAAACTGCAAAAGCTAAGCGATTATGAGGAGATAGGCGAAATCACGATGCCGCATAGTTTTAAAGGCAATTTGAGACCCTATCAAAAGGCGGGCTTCAACTGGTTCCATTTTTTACAGCAATACCATTTTGGCGGCTGCCTTGCTGATGACATGGGTTTGGGTAAAACCATACAAACCCTTGCCCTGTTGCAAAAGCATAAGGAAGATACCGAGGCCGCGGGGTCCAAGTGCACTTCGCTCATCATCATGCCTACCTCGCTCATTTATAACTGGCTGAACGAGGCTAAGAAATTTACTCCAAAGCTGCGGATGATGGTGCATACCGGAACTTTGCGCTACAAATCGCCGGAGGTTTTTACCAATTATGATGTAGTGATCACTACCTATGGCATTACGAGGATTGACATCGACCTGCTTACCACCTATTTTTTTGATTATATTATTTTGGATGAGAGTCAGAATATTAAAAACCCATCATCAAAATCATATCAATCTGTAAAGCAGCTTAAATCACGGTTTAAACTAATATTAAGCGGTACACCTGTTGAAAATTCAGTAAATGATCTGTGGACGCAAATGTCGTTCATCAATCCGGGATTGTTGGGCAGTCAGCAGTTTTTTCAGAATGAATTTGTAACCCCCATCGAGAAAAAAAAGGATGAGGATAAGGCGCGCAAACTGCAAGCATTAATAAAACCCTTTGTTTTGCGCCGCACCAAGGAGCAGGTTGCAACAGAATTGCCGCCAAAAACAGAAAACCTGTTCTATTGTAAAATGAGTGATGAGCAATCGGGAGTATATGAAAAAGTAAAATCAGAATACAGGAATGAGCTGCTGAAAAGTCTGGAGGACGGCACCTTTGCCAAAAGCCAGATACAGGTTTTGCAGGGGTTGACCAAATTGCGGCAAATTGCCAATCATCCCTCTATGATCGATGAGGAATATGAGGGCGATTCGGGCAAATTTGAGGATGTGGTGCATACGCTTTCCAACGTGCTTGATGGCGGGCACAAAGTATTGGTGTTCTCTCAATTTGTGAAACAGCTGACTATTTACCGCAATCATTTTGAGACCGAAGGTATCCCATACGTTTACCTTGATGGCAGTACTCAAAACCGGGGCGATGTGGTAAAGCAATTCCAGGAAGATGAAAAAACAAGGGTGTTCCTGATCTCCATAAAAGCAGGTGGTGTAGGCTTAAATTTGACCGAAGCCGATTATGTCTTCATTCTCGACCCATGGTGGAACCCGGCCGTTGAGCAACAAGCTATTGACCGCACGCACCGTATAGGGCAAACCAAAAATGTGTTTATTTATAAATTCATCACCAAGGATTCGGTAGAGGAAAAGATACTTGCCCTCCAACAACGCAAGCTAAAAGTTGCCCAATCGCTCATTACTACCGAGGAGAGCTTTATCAAATCGCTTTCTGTTGAGGATATCAGGGAGATTTTGGGGTAACCCTGTATTTAACTTCCTGTGTTAAATATGACCAGGGAAGCAACCAATATTAAGTCTTGCTGGTAATACAATTAATAGGTTAAGCCGAAAGAAATTTTCACTATCTGATTTATTCCATTTAGATGAATAAGCATAGAATTGAATTATTAGATAGCTTCCGGTTTATCGCGGTTCTGTGTGTTTTGCTTTATCACCTTACAGATACATGGACAAGCCTGTATCCATATGGAAATTTTTTCCGGCATGTTTTTAGTTTTGGTTATGTAGGCGTTCAATTCTTCTTTATGATCTCGGGCTTTGTGATCAGTTATACCCTGGAGAATACTCCGAATCTGCTTTCCTTTTATAGAAATCGATTTGCGCGTCTTTTTCCGCCTATGCTTTTGTGCACATTCCTGACTTTTATAACAGTTTGTTTTCTTGACGATCATCTCCTGTTTAGGAATGCACACGAGCTAAAAAACTTTGTACCGAGTTTGACATTCATTAACCCAACCCTATGGACGCTGATTACCAATGTTGATTTTCATTGGGTAAACGGTAGCTATTGGTCTTTATGGGTAGAAATTCAGTTTCACTTTATTTACATCGTGTTGTTGCTCTATTAAATTACGGGCGTTCATGCCTACAGCTTTGCAATAATCCTCGTCGGCAATACATCGCCTGATGGCTTTAAAAAATTCATCACGGGTATTTGCGATCAGGATATTCACTCCATTTTTATAGGTGATCCCCTCGGCACCCAGCGATGTGGAAATAATACACTTTTGCATAGCCATGCCCTCAACGATCTTCACCCGCATACCGCCGCCTGATAGGAGCGGCACGATCATGATGGATTTACTGTTTACAAACTCCAGCCCGTCGTCCACCTCGCCCTGGATATATATTTTCCCCATTACCTCATATTCATCAAACTCATCAGGGATATCAGTGCCAGCAACATAAAACTTCACACGCAGCACATCATTCACAATATCGTTATGAAAGGTTTGCAGGAACCATTCTATCCCTTCCCGATTAGGCATCCAATCCAGTGAACCTAAAAAAAACAGGCTCGGGAATTCTGTCTTGTTGAAATCAGGATGGTAATGCGTCAGGTCGATCCCTACGGGCACAATCTCAACCGGTATTTTGGCGCCATAAAGCATCATGGTGCTTTTATCCTGGCCAGTAAAAACGGCTATGGCATCAAATTTATTTATTTGCTGTATCTCGTATCTTTTAATGCGCCGCGCCATCAGTCGCAAATAGAATTTTTTGAAGGGGTCGCTTTTTTGCTGCGCGAGTCTTTCCCATATCTGGTGCTCAATATTATGGGCCCTGTAAACCAGTTTAGTTTTGCAGTTCCTGCGCACAGAATCAATATAAGGTGACACAAATAATCCCTCAAACTGGATGACATCGTAATTAGTATTTCTTACCGTACCGATCAATAGCTTATCAAATTCCTCATCATAGTAGCGGTCTATGCTGGATGAGCTTTTACTGAATAGGTTAAGAACCCCATCAAACAAGGATACACTGGCATCGATATCAAAGGACCGGTAATTTATTTTGCCTAAAAGATCGTCTTCTTCAAAAGCATCATGCAGATGCCGCTTGGCGTTAAGGGAGACCAATGAAACCTCGTGCCCTAAATTAACAAGCCCCCTGATGGTGTTGCAAACCACTATGGGGTACCCGCCATTCTGAGGAAATGGAACGCGATGTGTTAAAATAAGTATCTTCAATTGGTTTATTGGGTTTCAACAAAAATACCAACAGCAAACCCCTAATCAAAGCATCTTTAAAAAATACTTAGTTGAGGGTCCGAAACCCTAAAGGTACGGCGGTGGTAAGGTGTGAAACCCATTTCCATAACCATTTTCCTGTGCTTGATGGTTGGATAACCCTTATTAGTGTGCCAGTCGTACTCGGGATGCTCGGAGGCTATTTGTTTCATGTAATCATCGCGGTATGTTTTGGCTAAGATTGATGCTGCCGCGATGCTGAAATATTTAGCGTCGCCTTCCACAATACATTGGTGAGGCAGCTTTTGATATTTATTGAACCGGTTACCATCGATAATTAAAAACTGGGGACTAATATGCAGCTTATCCAAAGCCCTATGCATAGCCAGGAATGAAGCATTTAATATATTGATCTCATCGATCTCAATGTTATCAACTGATGCAACAGCATACGCGAGTGCCGTTTGTTCGATCTCAATACGCAGCTCGTACCGGACATCTTCAGATAATTGTTTGGAATCATTCAGCAGGGGATGGTCAAAATCATCGGGCAATATAACCGCCGCCGCAAATACCGGCCCTGCCAGGCAACCACGCCCCGCCTCATCACATCCCGCTTCTAATAATTCATACTGATACCTGCTTAGTAACATGTTGTAAAAATAGGGGATTGTTGAATTGGTTTGGTAATTGTTGAAAAGTTGCGTGGCAGTTGAAAAAGGGCGGAGGAAAGGGTATATTAGTTAAGTTATTACAAATTTTAATTATTAAATCGTCTATAGATAAATATGTTAAGGCTATATTCCTATTCCATTTACTTTATCGTACTTAGTTTACCAGCTGTTTTTGTTGCTGCAATCGTTTGTATCTTGTTGGCTGGCGAGCCAAAGGAACTGCTTGATACTTTTATTTTTTTGCCCGTTTTTGCTTTTTGGGGTTATACTATTTTTCATACAAAACGGATTTATTACAAGGAATCGGAATTGCATCTCTTTAGTCTTTTTTCCAATAAAGTGGAAGTAATTAAAAAAGATCAGGGGATTAGTATTGAAAAACGAAATATATCTTTATTTCGTGACACAGGTACTTATAAACTAACCTATTGGGTTGGCAACGACAAGGTGAAAACCATCTGGTTTGCTGTGAATGGTTTTCTTGATAACCCTGACGAAATCATAGACAAAATAAATTCTATTTAATTAGGGTGTATGATATTCTGTCCCCGCAATTCTGTCCCAGCAGGTTCTCCGAATTGCTCTTGGTAGCTTAGGCCTCTCGCGTCAGTTTGAAGTCGACTACCTGTTACTTTCATAAGTATTATTAATCCTTTTTGTCCCCACTTCAACCTCTACAACCAATACAACCAACTCTAAAATATCCTCAGCGTAAGCAAAGTAATATCATCAATGGGTTTGCCCTTTATAATCAGGTTCAAATGGTCAAGCAGCGTCTGGTTAAATTTGTCGGGCGACAGGTTGCCGTTATTTACCACAAAATTTAATAGCTTATCCTCGTTCCATATCTTTGTTGCGGGGATATCGTAATCCATCAAACCATCGGTGTAGTTAAATATCAGGGTACCCGGCTCGATGTCCACCTCACCCTGGTTCAGGAATGGCAGTTCGTCAAATGCGCCGATCATGGTGGTGCCTAATTTAAGCGGTCGGGCCTCGCCATTGCAATACATAATTGATGGATTATGGCCGGCGTTAATATAGTTCAATTTTCGTGTGCGTTCGTTATACCGGGCTACAAACAGGGTGATGAAACGCTCCCCCTTTGTGTTGCGAAGTACGATCTGGTTTAGCCGGTCGACAACTGTGGTCAGGTCATCCTCAACTGTGGCCCATGCACGCAGGCTGGCCTGGAAATTGGCCATCAATAATGCCGCCGATATTCCCTTGCCCGACACATCGGCTATGCACCACAAAAATTCATTTTCGTTGATTCGTATAAAATCAAAATAATCGCCCCCGATATTTTGGTGCGGAAAATATTTTGCACCGATCTCAACACCGGTTTCCTTATGCAGCCGCAAGGGAATCAACATATTTTGTACCTCCTGTGCCAGCTCCATTTCGCGCTTAAAACGTTCCGATTCCATCCGCTCGCGGAAGAGCTTTTTATTTTCAAGCGCCACAACGATCACATTGATCAATGTCTGTATAAAATTCAGATCATTGTGAAGCATCTCGCCGCTGGTATTAAAATCACCGATCAGCGCATAGGCTAGCGCCTTGCTTTTTTGGTAGATAGGAATAAAGAAATCGTATCGTTTAAGCAGATTATCCTCATGCCCCGAAATGGGGGCCGGTAATTTGATCTTATTCAATTTTCTGCAGGCCAGGTGCAGCGCCTTAGTGTTCTCAATCTCGCCGCCATAGCTCGAGATACAAACAAAACTGCCCTCATGCTCAATTAAAAAGCGCAGCTTACCAACCTGCAAATAGTTTTGCATGATAACTTCAAGCATCTGGATAAGTACAGGTGTTGAAATATTTTTGTTGATAGCCCTTGTAACTTCCAGCAAAGAGTTTAACTCCGATTGCCTTTTGAGCAACAATCGTATTAATTCATCTTCACCAGAAATTTCTTCAATATTTTGCATTAGTGGTTTAGAGAATAGTCTAAAATTATAAAATAAATTTTAAATGCGTGTACTTTGTGATTTTATGTCGAATGCATCCCTTACTCCAACCGTAACCAGGTTAAAGGCATATACCATCAGCATGATAGCGAGGCCAGGTAATATCGCAAGATAAGCAGAATCCATAATAATATAACCATAATGTTCCTTTATCATGCTTCCCCAGGTAGGCATGGGTGGCTGTGCACCAAAACCCAGGAAGCTTAATCCCGCCTCGAGCAATATAGCCGAGGCAAAATTTGATGATGCCAGTACCAATATCGGGCCAATTATATTAGGTAAAATATGCCGACGTATGATCCTTGCATTGTTAAAACCCATTGATCGCGCGGCCTCAATAAACTCCACTTGTTTTAAGCTTAATACCTGCCCGCGTACCAGTCGGCCAACCTCAACCCACATGGAAAGGCCCACAGCAATAAATATTTGCCACAAACCTTTGCCAAGTGCAAATGATATGGCTATAACTAATAATAAAGCAGGGAGTGCCCATAATATATTCATGAGCCAGCTTAATGCAGCATCTATCCACCCGCCAAAATACCCGGCTATTGAACCGATAGTGATCCCAAGCAGCAGACTAATAATGACCGACACAAAACCCACCGCCAATGATACCCTCGCCCCCAAAATAAGACGGCTCAGCAGATCGCGGCCATAAACATCCGTACCAAGCCAAAATTTTCTCTTAATGATCTGATGTGCCGAAATCTGGTCGGCAAATCTTGTATACAAGGTGTCGCTTTGTAAGAGGGATGTTTTGATTCCGCATGGGGTGATGATAAGCAGGTTATTACTATGATAAGTAATTTTGCCGCCGGTTACTACTTCAAAGATATTGTACACTTTTTTTTCGGGCTTATCCTCACCACCGATATATCCGTCAACATAAATGGAATCCTTTATAAAATGATACCCTGTGATCGGAACGTCTTTATAAAAGGCGGGTTGGCCGAATAACATCTTCTTAAAAAGATTCACAGTATCAACAGGCTCGCTCTTACGGATGCGCAGCATGGTAAATTCCGCGCCGGGTTTTTTAATGCTGAGCTGGATGGTCATATTATTTGCCAGCGGGGTAGAGTCGGGCATGATCAAATATCCGAGGATAGCTGTAAGCACTGAAAGAACAATAAATACGAGCCCCGCCACAGCAATTTTATTACGTTTGAATGCTTTCCAGGTGCGTTGCGATGGGGTAAGTTCTGCCAAGTGTCCTTTAATAGATCAGTTGGCTAAATATCGTTTATTTAAGAGCAAAAACAAACTTTTTATCGTACTACGCGGCCTTTCCAAACATATTTACGGGTATTGCCCATTAAGCCGATGTACACAAAATAGATGATGTGGATGGGTATCAGCAATATAAGTAATCCAACCAAACCCTGGCGCTTAAAAAATGTAGTGATTGGGAGCAGTAATGCAACCTCGAAAAGGTATTTCAGCAAAAACTGCAACGCAAAAAGTTTAAAAAAGTAGACATCATAAAATCCCAAACCAGCATTAACCAATAGCGATAGGTTAAACAACCAGATACTAACAGCCAGCGCTACGATCTTTTTGTCCTTGTATTTGGTTGATTTGGATGCCCAGCGCCGCCTTTGCTGCAAAAATTCGTTCAATGTATGCTTGGCATGGGTATAAACAATCGCCTCTCTTCTCTTCAAAAAGCCGATACGGTGCGGATAGCGTTCGGCCACTTTTTGCAATAATAGCTCATCATCGCCCGAGGCCAGGTCGTCGATCCCGGTAAACCCCCCCACTTCATAAAACACATCTTTCCGGTAAGCCAGGTTGGCACCATTGCAGGTAGATGCCCGGCCATTGCCTATAAATGCCGCGCCGATGCCGATCAGGTAGGCAAACTCCAGCGTTTGCAAGTTTTCAAACAAAGAACGCTCTTCAAAATAAGTTACCGGAGATGAGATCATCACCGGGTTATAGTTTTCATAATAATCAACGATGGACGACAGCCATGCGCTCCCCATCCTGCAATCGGCATCAGTAGCTACCATCAGCTCG
>Ga0206930_1090_pt1 | contig 19015 bp, 21 predicted proteins | sample Alteio_BWOrgHeat_20_FD_152939 | JGI IMG/M metagenome (GOLD analysis project Ga0206930, IMG submission 152939) | Enriched cells from forest soil in Barre Woods Harvard Forest LTER site, Petersham, Massachusetts, United States -... | ecosystem: Environmental > Terrestrial > Soil > Temperate forest >... | reverse complement strand
GATTTATCCTCACCGACGGAGAATTATTTTGTTTGGTCATATAATGTATTTTTAGAAAATAATAGTGAAACTACGGTAAAATTAGTTAGCCGATACTGGAAAATTATTGATGCTATTGGTGAAATACAAGAAGTCAATGGACCTGGAGTGATAGGGCAACAGCCAATTTTGCGTCCAGGTGAGGCATTTGAATATACAAGCCATGCTCAGCTCAAAACTTCTTCCGGTATTATGAGAGGAAGTTATAATTTAGTTAGTGATGAAGGTAAAAACCTTGAGATAGCTATTCCTGTATTTTCGCTGGATAGGCCAGATGATGTGGTTAGGTTGAATTGATAAAAATTCTAATATTAAATTGTTATAGAATTTTTATGTTGCGCATTATAGCATGGTCATCTGGAAGGAGTGTAAAGTTATGTCTATATCATCTAGCGTAGCTGTTAAAATAATTGCAATTGATTTATTTGGAGTGTTATTAAAAGATACCTATAAAGCATGGTATGAAGAACGAACAGACATTTTGAATAAATCTATTGTTGAAAGCAATAATAAAACTCCTGTTCCTTATCCTGAATATTTTGCTGACCTTATTAAAAACAAAGGGTATTCACCAACTTATCCGCAATATTTGACAGACTTGATTCATGCAAATGAGGAAGGTAAAATTAAAGACCATTCTTTTTATAGTGAACTTTCTAGAATATCAGGGGAAACAGAAGAGTCTTTACACAAAATGATCCACGCATCTATTGTAAATGAGGGCATAGTAGACTTAATAATAGAGCTTAAAAGTCAAGGCCATAAAATCGGTTTACTAACAAACGCCCAGAGTGATATCGTTGAAGAACTATTAAAGATAAATAAATTTGATTTTTTTGACTTCAAGTTATGTGCTGGTGACAAAGGTGTTAATAAAACTAATGAAGCGTTGCTAAATAGTATGATGTCTTATTGGCTATTAGAGTATAATACATTACTTAAAGAGGATAAGGCATTACTTAAACAAAAAATCCTACTTATTGATGAATCTCCCAAAGAAGTAGAAGAGTTTAAAAAACTTGGATTTCCAGCTATCTTGTTTCAAGGAGCGTTGGTACTGAAAGAATCACTAAGAAAAACATTACAAGAGTCACTCGGTATTTTTTTATAATTTTGACTTAGATAAATTTTTGCTATGAGTTATTAGAAGCTCTATAGAAACAAAATAATTCGTATTTTTAAACAGGATTTTGGGAAAAATGGTAATAAATTTATGAGCAACAAAATAACTTACACTGATGAGCCAATTGGTAAGGTAAAAATTATCAATGATTTCCTTCCTGAGGCGAAAGATCTTGTGCTAAAGGAAGACAACAATAATAAAGAGAAGTTAGATATTATCAATCTCCCCTAATGCCACCTTCTGATCAAGCTTCAACTGGATTCGCCTTCGGCTCATCATGTTTTGCTAGCCAGAAGGTGACATTGTTAACTAATATTTTCCAATCCGTTTTACTTCCCATTCAAGCATCACGCCAGATGCTTCAAAAACCCTACGTCTTACTTCTTCGCCTAAATCTTCTAAATCTTTTGCTGTTGCATTACCTTGATTAATCAAGAAATTACAATGTTTTTCAGACACAGTTGCATCGCCAATAGTAAGCCCACGGCATCCTGCCTTATCAATTAGTTCCCACGCACTCATTCCTTGTGGATTGGCAAAAGTGCTGCCTGTGGTTTTGGTGCGGATTGGTTGGGTGGCTTCTCGTTTAGTAGCAATTAAGTTTATTTTATGGGCAATTGAATCTATATTGCTATGCTCACCTTTAAAGATAGCTTTAGTAAAGATCCAGCCATCAGGTATGGTATTACCACGATAAATAAACCCAATATCAACGGCAGAAAGCTCGTGTAATTGTCCCATTTCATCAATAGCTTCAGCTGATATGAGTATTGATGCTGTATCTCCGCCATAGGCTCCGGCATTCATAGCAAGTGCACCGCCAACTGTCCCAGGAATGCCACTAAAAAATTCTAAACCTGCTATGGCGTGATCTTTACAAAATATCGCCAGATTATAATCAAGGGCGCCAGCACCAGCGTGGACTAAATTACCTTGTACTTGCATTCCAGTAAAGCCACGGCCAAGTCTGATAACCACTCCATCAATACCACCATCGCGGATCAGTAAGTTTGAGCCAACGCCAATTACCGTTACAGGAACTGATTTAGGTTTATTTGCCAGAAAATGGCAAAGATCTGCGCTATCTTCGGGACGAAATAATACTTCTGCCTCACCTCCCACTCCAAACCAGTTGGTTTTGGCAAGGTTAGCGTGTTCACGATATTGTCCACGAATTTCTGGTAGCGAATCTATAAGTTTCATATGCATAAACTAGCTGTTAATTTTTTACTGTCAACTAAGAACAATGAAATCAATATAGACTTAACAGAAAAGTTAATTATAGTTATATCACATAACAATTTGACTTGAGTTTGTAACAATGGACATATTCTCGCTGGTATTTTTTAAAGTAATCACCTTATTAATAAGCGTTTCAATTGGGTTTGTTGCCGGACGTGTAGTCAATGTCCAGCGCGATAGTGTTGCTGCTTTGTTATTTTATGTGATTGCACCAATCGTGTTTTTCAATAGTATCAGCAAAACTCCAATTAATATGGAGACACTAAGCTTACCAATATTGGTTTATATGATATCCAGTATATTATGCGTCATGTTCTATTATTGGGGCAAATTATATTGGTCTGATGCTACCAAAAATGTTTTGGCATTATCTGCCGGCAACGGTAATGCTGGATATTTTGGATTGCCAATTGCTATATTGCTTTTTAATGAAGAGCAAGTAGGTATTTATATGATCAGCATTATTGGTATAATATTATTTGAGAATACGCTCGGATTCTTTATTACGGCCAAAAGCCAACATGATGTACGAACTAGTCTAATAAGGGTGGTTAAACTCCCACTCCTACATGCATTTTTTCTTGGGTGTATTTTTAGTTTACTAGAAATAAAAATTCCGTCGATGTTTGATGATTTCATGATAAATGTCCGCGGTAGTTATACTATACTTGGCATGACATTGGTAGGGCTAGGAATTTCTAGCCTTGATAATGTAAAGCTAGATTTTAAATTTATCGCTATGTCATTTTTAGCTAAGTTTTTTATGTGGCCGTTATTGGTATTGTTAGTAATATTACTTGATCAGAATTTATGGCAATGGTATAGCCAGGATATCTATAATATATTATTACTGATTTCTTTCGTGCCTTTGGCCGCAAATACCGTGGTAATTGCCTCCATCTTAAAGGTATATCCAGAAAAAGCAGCCTCAGCAGTAGTTGCGAGTATGATTTTTGCAGCTATATATGTTCCGCTAATGGTTATGATATTTTTAAAATAAATAGTTTATATGGAACCTAAGTTAAAAGAATTTTATGTGCCGGTTAGAAATAATATCCCCGCCCATCGTATTGCTTATACTGAATGGGGAGAGGGGCCTAAAGCTTTGTTTTGTATCCATGGACTAGCACGCAATTCTCGTGATTTTGATTTTCTAGCCAAAGAGTTAGCTAAAAATTATCGAGTCATTTGTGTTGATATTGCGGGCAGAGGTAAAAGTGAGTGGTTAGAAGATAAGCTACAATATAACTATTTTACCTATGTGAGTGATATTTTAGCTTTGGTGGAACATTTGCAATTGGAAAAAATAGATTGGGTAGGGACATCAATGGGTGGGCTGATTGGTGTATTCACCTCGCTTTTTGCACCTAAGTTAATCAATAATATGGTGTTAAATGATATTGGTCCGTTTATGCCCAAAGATGCCTTGCAGCGCATTGCTAAATATGTTGGTTTGGTACCAGAATTCACAAATTTAGATCAAGCAGAGCGGCATTTTCGTACTATTCTAGCGCCATTTGGTATTGAAAAAGATGAGCATTGGCGCCATGTAGTATTGCACGGGACTATGACTAACAGCCGAGGATATTTAACAACAGCCTGTGATCCTGGAATTGCTACTGCATTTTTTTATGGTAAGGCAATTCATGAAATCACTGATGTTGAAATTTGGAAAGATTGGGATAAATTGGATCTACCAATTTTGGTTATAAGAGGCGGGGAGTCTGATATATTGCTTGGGGATACTACAACAAAAATGCTTCATAAACCAAAGGTAGAGCTTGCTGTATTAGAACATGTTGGCCATGCTCCAGCATTGATGAACGAGCATCAGATTAATTTGATTAAGAACTGGCTGATTAAGTGATCATCACTTAAAAGGATTTATTATCTCAAGTCCAAATATTTCAAAGTCTTTTTCGTTACGAGTTACTAGTTTTAAGTTGTAAGTTAAGGCGGTTGCTGCAATGAAAGTATCAATTGTGTGTGTGGTTTTTTTTGAGATAGCGCTTAAATAACCCCATCTTTCAGCAACTTCTAAATTGATTTCTAATATGTTATTTTCAAACCACTTTGCTAAATCATGTTCTAACCATTTGATTAGTATATTTTTTCTGTTGCTATTTTCTAATAGTTCAACGCCTTTTTTAATTTCACCAATTGTAAGCACACTAATATATAAATTTTCAGAAGGAATTCCATCTAACCACTGTAAAACATTAGGATTAGGAATGGGCTTTATAGTTTCTGAGATAATATTTGTATCTAATAAGTAGCTCATAAATCTATATCCCTGTCGAAAGATTTATTTCTACTGAGCTTAAGTTTTATTCCTTTTAGAGGAGAATTTCTCATAAATTTAGTGAAGCTTAATTTTTTTGCAGTAAGTTTTTCATATTGTTTTTTAGAAATTAATACAGCTTCTTCTTTACCCCTAATGGTGAGTATTTGAGGGCCATCAGAAGAGCATAAGCGAACGAGTTCACTTAATTGAGCTTTAGCTTCCTGTAATTGCCATGTTTGCATGTTTATACCTCCTGACTAGTCTGACTAGTTGTAGTATAATACATAGCTGGTATTTTTGTCAATAGGCTCTGGTTTTAGGATTAGTTGATACCTACTTAAGCAGTTTCTATCAGTTGGTTTAACTCTGCGGGTAAACTATTAGCCCAATTTGTACTAGTGCCTGCTCCCATAAATATTGCCATGTCACCAGGTTGTGCTATTGATTTAAGCATCTGTGCAAGGTTTGCTGGATTATCAAGTAATCTAATATCATTACAATAGCCAAGCTGTTTGATAGAAGCTACTAACACTTCTTTACTCAGGCCTGCAATTGGTTCTTCTCCGGCTGAATAAATATCTGCCATAATTATTATATCAGCATCGGTAAGGCAATGTGTGAAGTCAGAGAATAAATCGCTAACCCGGCTATAACGATGAGGTTGCACAATAGCAATTATCCTACCACCAGTTTGTTTTGTAATAATTCTACCGGTTTTTAAAGTGGCGATTATTTCTTTAGGGTGATGAGCATAATCATCAATAATAGTTAGGCCATTTACTTCACCTGTTTTAGTAAATCTACGTTTAACACCTTCAAAGCCACTAAAGCCTTGAATAATGGTTTCATCTGAAAATTGTAATTGTACGGCAATAGCAATGGCAGCAAGCGAGTTTGATACATTATGCAAGCCAGCAATGGGTAGATGAACCCCGCTAATATAACGTTTTTGACCAGATTTTCTATCAAGAATCTCGACATCATAATCCGAGCCATTAATATTGGTTTTGATATTAATAGCACGAATATCAGCATCAAGGCTATCAATACCATATGTAATAATTTTACGGTCGGTTATTTGTGTTATCAAAGCTTCAACTTCTGGATGATCTTTACATAAAACACCAAAACCATAAAATGGTAGGTTTTCAATGAAAGTTAAAAAAGCTGCTTTAAGAACATCAAAGCTACCATAATAATCAAGATGCTCGGGGTCTATATTAGTTATTATACCGATGGTAGCTGGAACTTTAATAAAAGTTGCATCAGATTCATCAGCTTCAGCAATGAGAAAATCACCACTGCCTAAATAAGCATTAGTGCCATGAGTATTTATAATGCCACCATTAATTACGGTAGGATTTAGCTTCGCTGCTTCAAACATTGAACCAACTAACGATGTGGTTGTAGTTTTGCCATGAGTACCTGCAACGGCTATAGAAATTTTAAGCCGCATGATCTCAGCTAGCATTTCTGCACGTTTAATAACAGATATATGGGCCGCTTTAGCTGAGATTATTTCTGGATTTGTATCTTTTACTGCAGTAGATTTTACTACTATACCTACGCCTTGCACATTTTCTGCAGCATGACCTATGAACACCTTAATTCCTTTGTCCTTTAGGCGCTCTATATTAGCTCCTGAGTTTTGATCAGATCCTTGTACATGGTAGCCTAAATTATGTAGAATTTCTGCAATACCACTCATGCCAATACCGCCGATACCAATAAAATGTATGATGCCAATATTACCAAACATCATTTTTTCCGCTGCTAGTTTCATTATTTTACCTATTCATCTAAAAATAATTTTCTTATATCTATTGTTGGCTCAACGCCGATTTTATCATAGTTTTTTTCCAGCCAATCATCAGCGGCCTGTCTGCCCATATCACGCAGGTAAGTTAAAAATTCCCAATCAGCATTCATTTTACTAGAAGTACCAAGCGAAGTCATGATTTCTTCTGAACCAATAAGATGCACTAGAATATCTTTATATTGGTTAGAATCAAGCTTCTTTTCATCAATTAGTTTTTTAATAAATGCAATAGAACGAATTTCACGCATTAAGGTTGAGTTAAAGCTTATTTCATTCACGCGGTCAATGATATCTTGTGCGCTAGTAGGTACTTCCTCTACATTAAATGGATTTATTTGTACAATAACAATATCAGAAGACTGGCAGTTATAAAATATAGGGAAAAGTGCAGGATTACCAGAATATCCGCCATCCCAATAAAATTCACCATTAATTTCAACTGCTTTGTAAAACAAAGGTAAGCATGAAGAAGCGAGTAACATATTTAGAGTGAGCTCATGCTGCTCAAATATTTTGATTTTTCCGGTTTTAACATTAGTAGCATTAATAAAAAGCTTAGTTGGGCAGTTTTTTCGTAAATTCTCAAAATCAATCAGGTCTGTTATAATATCGCGTAACGGGTTGATATCAAATAGATTATATTGATAGGGTGAAAGCAGTTTGGTAATATAATCCAAGAACATAAAATTGGGCGAGAAATCAAGGTTTTTGTTATTAAGAAACCGATCCATCAAGCTAGGTTTTAACGAGGTAAGATTGGCTAATGTACTTACCTTACGCCAAAAACTCTCAAGCAATAATTTAGCATTAGCGCGACCACCAGTTTGCATACCATACGCAAGCAAGGTAGCATTAATAGCGCCAGCACCTGTACCACAAATAGCCTCAACCGAGAGATGTTCTTCATCTAATAGCCTGTCAAGCACCCCCCAACTAAATGATGCATGTACTCCGCCGCCTTGTAGCGCCAAGTTAATTATTTTTGGTTTGGTATTGAGCTTTTTTTGGATTGGTTTTTTTACCATTAGTTAAAATTCTTCCGGTCTGATTTTGAGAGCAATCTTCTCTAGAATGCCATTTACAAACCCAATTTCTTTGTCGCCATAAAAGGACCTGGTAAGAGTGGTATATTCGTTGATTACAACTTTGCTAGGAATTTCAGGCATATATTTTAATTCGGTGACAGCGCATCTAAGGATAGACTTAATTACCGAACCTAACTTATCAATTGTCCAGTTTTCAGCTAAGAATTCAATTATTATTCCATCAACCACAAGTGTTTCGCTAGAAGTTTTATCTACTAGCCTGGCAAGAAATTTTTTATCAGGCAAAACAAGTTCATTCTCCGCGCCTTGTTGATCATTATAATGACTAACAAGATCAATAGTCATCTCGTCAGCACTTTGAGCGCCTTTGTTGAGATCATATGAATAGAGAGCTTGTACAGCAGCGAGCCTAGCTGTTGATTTTCTTATAATAGGCGGTTGTTTTTTATCAGAGCTCATATTCTTCTGCTAATTCGTCATCATCTAGTTCAGACTCTAATTCTTCTATTAGCATAGTGTCAAAATGGTTTTGTAATTCGAGTAACTTTAGTGCGGCATTGGCCGCTACACCACCACTATCTTTTTGATTGGGGTCAGCCCTTATTAAAGCCTGCTCATAATTTTCACAAGTTAAGATTTTATTGCCAAGTGCTAAAGCAAATTTAGTGGCGAGTTTAGTCACTCCATGCATAGATTCTTGACATACATGATCATAATGTGTGGTTTCACCCCTAATTACGCAACCAAGTATCACAAACCCATCATATTTACTAACTTCACTTGCCATAGCAAGAGCTGGTGGAATTTCTAAACAGCCAGGTACTGTAACTACTTCATGGGTTACGCCGTGTTTTTCTAATTCAGTTTTAGCACCTTCAATAAGCAGAGCTGAAATATCTTTATAAAAATCAGCTGCGATAATCAAAAAATGTGTCATATTATATCTCCCATTATGTTAAGTAGTAAATTCCCCCTAACTTCATGTCTTATATTATAATTGTCAATAGTTATTTACTTTTAATGAAGCTTATAAGATCGGCAATAGTACCAATTTTTAGGTTGTGCTTGGCAGCAAATGGTATCAGATCATCACGTCTAGCCATTGTTCCATCATCATTCATTATTTCGCATAATACACCTGCTGGAATGAGGCCGGCAAGTCTTGGTATCTCCACTGTAGCTTCAGTATGGCCTGCACGTTCTAAGACCCCTCCTTCTTTTGCCACGATTGGAAAAATATGACCAGGAGTTGCAAGGTCATCAAAAGTTTTAGTTGGATCAATAGCGGTGGCAATAGTTTTTGCGCGATCAAATGCAGAAATGCCGGTTGTTACTCCTTCTTTTGCTTCTATTGAAATGGTGAAAGCGGTGTTAAATCTTGAGGTGTTATGACTAACCATAGGGGATAAGTTAAGTTGTTTAGCCCTTTCTGGAGTTAAAGTAAGACACACCAACCCTCTGCCATATTTAGTCATAAAATTAATTGCCTCAGGCGTTGCAAATTGGGCTGGTATGATCAAATCTCCTTCATTTTCACGTGACTCATCATCGACTAAAATAAACATTTTACCTTGTTTGGCATCGTTGATAATTTCTTGTATCGTAGAAAATTTAGTCATGTTTAAACTGCTCCAAAACCCTGGCAATATATCTTGCCATCATATCAATTTCAAGGTTTACTTCTTCTGTTATTTTCAATTCGTGGAAGTTAGTATTATTCCAGCTATGTGGGATGATATTAACGCTAAAACAGTTATCATGTACATGATTTACTGTCAAAGATACACCATTTATAGCTATTGATCCTTTTTTTGCTATAAAATATGTTAATTTATCCGGTGCAATAAAATCTATTATATGAGATTCTTCCAACGCTATGATTGATTTTACTATTCCTACTCCATCAATATGGCCACTAACCAGGTGGCCACCTATTTCATCGCCCATTTTAAGTGATCTTTCAAGATTGAGTTTGCTACCAACTTGCCAATATTTCATTGTGGTACATGAAATTGTTTCCTGTGAAGCTTTAACAAAGAACCAATCCTTGCCTTTTTTCATTACGGTCAAACAAATACCGGAACAACTAATAGATGCGCCAATTTTTATATTAGCTGTATCATAGTTTGTAGAAATTTTTATGCCAACATCCCCGTCTTGTTTGATAGAAATTATTGTGCCTATATCATCAATAATACCAGTAAACATCAACTTCTCCCAAAGAGCTTTTCTATATCAGAAAGCTTTAGTTCAACATAAGTTGGCCTACCATGGTTACATTGTCCGGAATATGGAGTTTTTTCCATTTCTCTAAGCAGCGCATTCATTTCATGGGTGTTTAATTCTCTGCCGGCTCTTATACTATGATGGCAAGCAAACGTCTCTAAGATATGCTCGGTTAGTTTGCTTAAAGTTACATTTTCGCCATATTCAACCAAATCATCGCCAATATCTTTGATTAGCTTTGTAATATTTGTCTGTTTGATCAGGGCAGGTACTTCGCTGACAATAATAGCTTTATCCCCACATTGTTCAATAGTTACCCCAAGATTTTGTAATTCATTCTTAAATTCCATAATTAGGTAGAGAATTTTGCCTTCTAATTCAATAATTTCTGGGATTAATAAACGCTGTTTAGAAACATTAGTTTGTTCTTGTTTTAATTGTTCATAGACCAGTCGCTCATGAGCTGCATGCTGGTCAACTATCACAATGCTATTCTTAGTTTCAGCTACGATATAAGTGGTGTGTAATTGGCAGCGGGCAAAGCCCAGTGGATATGATATTTCTGGTATAGGTCTTTCTAAAACTTGCACTTCTTGTTCTATTTTTATTGGTGCTGGAGCAATTGCAGAAGAATAGTTACGTACGGGTTCATGAAAGCTAGACGTCTGGAAATCTTTAGTAAACACAAAAGGATTCATTGGTGGAATATTAGGAATAAATTTCTCTAGTGTGTTGGTTGCAATAGTGGTTGAACTGCGATGGGCAGCCGTAGCTAATGCGGATTTTATTGCGCGGATAATAAGGCCACGCACGTTATTACTGTCTCTAAACCGAACTTCAGCCTTGGTAGGGTGAACATTTACGTCAACTTCTTCTACGGGGATTTCAACAAACAAAACTACTACCGGATAACGGTGGTTAGCTAGGAAATCTTGATAGGCGATCTTAACAGCGGTTATGAGTAATTTATCGCGCACTGGTCGATTATTGACAAATAAATATTGTTCGGTGGAATTGCCACGGTTATAGGTGGGAAGACTAGCGTAGCCAGTAATAATAACCCCATCGTGCGATGAATTTATTTCCACTGAATTTTCAGCAAATTCTTTACCTATAATTTCACTTATCCGGTCAAGTTTAAGATTAGTTGTGCTGGTTTTGATTAAGTTTTTATTTTCGCTAGTGAGGCTAAAAGCTACATTCGGGTGAGCTAGCGCTAACCTATTGATAATATCGATAGTATGTTGTATTTCAGTGCGCTCAGCTTTCAAAAATTTAAGCCTAGCAGGCGTTGCAAAAAATAAATCACGAATTTCAACATGGGTGCCACTGATAAGAGAGGCTGGTATTACTGGTTGTTTTTCACCGCCATTCACTTGGATCTTCCAGGCCATATCTTCATCCTTAGTGCGGCTAGTAATAGACATTCTGCAAACAGAGGCAATAGAAGGTAAGGCCTCACCGCGAAAGCCAAAATGCAGAATATTTAATAAATTAGTTTCATCTAATTTTGAGGTAGTATGACGTTCTACTGCTAACTCAAGTTCTTCTTTGCTCATGCCACAGCCATTATCAATGACTGAAATCAGATTTCGCCCGGCGCTTGCAAGCGCAACATCAACTTGACTGGCTCCTGCATCAATAGAATTTTCTATCAGCTCCTTAACAGCGGATGCTGGACGTTCTATGACTTCTCCTGCAGCAATTCTATTAATTGTTGTAGCTGATAATATCTTGATCTTCATAATAGCTTTGCTCTGCTCATATCTTTACTAACATTTAAACTTACTAGGCTAGTAATATTACAGAATATTACATATAATGCAAGATAACTCATAGTACTACCTGCGCCATGATGCTTAACTAGCCATGATCCAATCACGGGCACCATACTTCCCATTAAGGTGGCGCATATATTCATAGCTATACCAAGGCTGGTATAGCGGATCATAGTGGGAAAAATCTCTGCTAAGTTAGCATAAAGAGGGCCGCAATAAATTCCAATTAAAAGCGCAAATGTAAATTGATGTGCAGCACTAAGATAGAGGTCAGTATTATTGATACCATGCATTATAGGATAGATTAATATCATCATTAGAAGACTAGCTACTATCATAATTTTCTTACGGCCAATTATATCAGAAAATTTGCCAGCTATAGGCACAATGCATGTTATAATAAGTATATTCAGTAGGTTAATTAATAAGGCGTGTTTATAGGGGAAATGTAATACCGAACTCATGAAATTATTGATAAAAATTGCCAATATAAAGAAAGGTATAGCCATCGTTATATAGATGCCCATAGCTATTAAAATTTTAACCTTATAAGATTCGGCTACAATTCTAATAGGATTTTGAATTGAGGAGGCTAATTTGGCTTTAAGATAAATTTCGGCTTCAACCAGATTTTTTCGCATAAAATAACCACATATCCCCATGAAAATACTAAAGAAAAAAGGTATGCGCCACCCCCAAGATTCAAATTGCTCTGAGGGTAAGATATTGGAGAATATGGCAGCCATTATGGATCCAAGAAGGATTCCAAGGCAAGTGGTAATAAATGTTAAGCTGCCATAGAGTCCACGTTTATTTTGAGGGGAATGTTCTAGTACGAATATAAAGGCACCATTCATGCCGCCCATGGAAAGACCCTGCATCAATCTGATTATGGTTAATAGAATAGGGGCGGTAATGCCAATTTGGGCATAAGTAGGTAATAGACCAATACATGTTGTAGGGAGTGCCATTAAAAAGATTGATATAGTTAGCGCTTTGCTACGGCCATATTTATCACCGATGATACCAAATGTTATCCCGCCAATCGGTCTGGTTAAATATCCAGCGCAAAACACACTAAAAGCCGCGATCATTTGAGTGGATTGATTACCGCCTGCAAAGAATAGCTTTCCTATCAGATATGAAAATTGACCATATAGGGCAAAATCATACCATTCGAATGTGTTGCAGATCAGGCTGGAAATGATGGGTCTTTTGAGTTTCATTAGTCATAATATATTATTAACTAACCTATTGGTCAAGAAGTGGAATAGAATAGTTAGGAACCTGCGGATATATTTCTTGAAATCTGCTACAAAAAATATAAGCTAATGATTATTAATATAATTAAATGAGGGGAAGGATGAAAAAAATTTATAGCTTTAATTCGAATAAACCGCTTTTGGCCAGATTATTTGCAGGGATTTTAGCTGTTTACACCAGTTGGGGAAATGTTCGCGCCAATCAAGAAAGTGCTCCTAATGGAGTCATTGCTCAAGCCTTCTATTTTACCTTGATAGCATTAGGAAGCGCATTATTAACAAATGTTTTAATTGGATGGTGCGTTGACAAGGTGTGTGGTGGGTATGATTGGTTGCTGGGCAGAATAATCCATCCTCCTGTTGCAGCTTCTACAACACCATCAGTCTTAGAGGGTAGTCTAAAAGTATTACCGCAAGACCGGTTAAAATTCCTGCAACAAATTATGGATGAGCCTAATTCAGAACTGGTGCCTGCTGATGCAGCTTCCACAACACCATCAGTCCTAGATGATAGCCGAAAAGTATTACCGCAAGACCGGTTAAAATTCCTGCAACAAATTGTAGGTGGGTCTAATTCAGAACTAGCGCCTGCTGATGCAGCTTCTACAACACCATCAGTTCTAGATGATAGTCTAGAAGTATTACCTCCAGCAATGCTAACAGAGAATAGGTTAAGCAAAAGAGTACGGAGCAGCCAGGCAGCTTCTGCAAGTGCAGAGTCTAAACTATAGTTAATAAAAAGTATAAATGAATTGGCTATTTAAATGACTTTGTTTGAATAGCTGATTCTTAAGGCTTCCATAAAATAGATTATTTTGATTAACCGCCAATAATAATTTCCCTTGCCTTATAAACCAAATACTGGTATCAAAAACCCTTCTTTATGCGGTCGTGGCGGAACTGGTAGACGCGCAGCGTTGAGGTCGCTGTTCTTTAATCGGAGTGGAAGTTCGACTCTTCTCGACCGCACCATTTCTTTACTCTTAAACCAACCAGAGTTATGCAAATGAATGCTGATATAATAAATCATGTGTCGCAAATTGAATCTAAACTAAGGCTGGATAGTGTTACTATTCAATCTATCAATGAAGCTTTAGATAATAATATCGATCAAGCAAAAGAATTACTTAATAATCTACATTTTGCGGATATTGCCGATCTAATAGATAATGCTACTTTAGAACATAAGCGAAAAATTATTGAAATTATTTCAGTAAGCATCACCCCCGAAGCTATAGCGCTTATTATAAAAGAGCTAGATACAAGCGTTATGGAACAGGTGATACCTATGCTTGGTGAGGCTTGTGCTCAGATATTTGCCTTGATGGAAATTGATGATGCGATTCATGTATTAGAACATTTACCTGAAGCTAAACAAAATAAAATTATTTCTCTCTTGCCTCAAGAGAAAAGATATGCAATTCGCGAAGGCCTGTCTTATCCGGAAAATACTGCCGGCAGGATTATGAATTGCGATTTAATATCAATTGGCGCAGATTGGACAATCGCGAAAACAATTGATTTTTTGAGAAGTAACTCTAGCGTACCATTTGATTTTTATGAAATATATGTGGTGGACGATAATTTACATCCAATTGGAAGTATATTGGTTAGCAGGGTTATAAAAAGTCCTGAAACAGAAGTGATTAGCACTTTAATGAATAAAGATATACACACAGTATCGCCTTTTACCGATCAAGAGGAGGTAGGTTATTTATTTAGGCAATATGGGTTGGTTTCGGCGCCCGTGATTGATAGAGATGGTAAATTAATAGGTATGATTACCATTGATGAAATTGTTGATGTAATTGAAGAAGAAGCTGAAGAAGACATTATGCGGTTAGCCGGGGTAAATGAAATAGATTTACATGCTGCAGTATTACATACAGTAAAGCACCGATTCCCATGGCTATTCATTAATTTACTTACAGCCTGTATGACGTCATTCGTTATTGATATGTTTCATGATACAATTCATCAAATGGTTACCTTAGCTGCAATCATGCCAATAGTTGCTTCGATGGGTGGCAATGCAGGCACTCAAACTTTGGCGGTTATTGTACGCGCCATTGCTAACCGCGATCTAAATATGGTCAATAATTCACGTATTATCTTTAAACAAGTTTTTAGCAATTGTTTGAATGGATTATTTTTGGCGATACTTGGGGGGGCTATATTATTGCTCTGGAGTCATGATTTTCATTTAAGTTTGATATTTGCTTTGGCAGTAATTATTAATTTTACCATGGCTGGTTTCCTTGGTGCATTTATACCTCTTACCCTTTCGCGTATTGGTATTGATCCAGCCACAGCTTCTGGTGTATTTCTTACAGCTCTAACAGATATCATTGGGTTTGTTGCCTTTTTAGGGCTTGCCAGATATTTTCTAATATAATTATTGGAAGACAAAAGTTGGAAGAGCAAAATGCACGGAACAAAATGTGTTAGTTAATACCAAATATGCAGATGTACTATGAGTTGGATTAGTGGAAAGTGCTGCCGCAACGCAATTATTCGCTGTGGCGTTATAGCCAATGAACAATCCAGTATATGGTATATTATCATCAATTTTATTATCAATATATTGCGCATCAGCAACTGCAATTATTGGATTATCTACTCCTAAAGTTAATGATCCAGTTAGAGCTAAAGAGTTCACGCTTGGGTAGTTAGTGCCTGAGATAGTGCCGCTGTAAAACCAACTAGAACTATTATTACCATAAGCAGAGCCATATACATTTATTCCTGATCCAACCCCATTACCAACTCCGGTACTAGCACCAGTATAATTGCCCTTCACCAGTCCAGCAAGGGCGAGTTCTTGCCATGCAGAATAATTTTCTTGAGTGGCGATTGAACCAGCCGCATTGCCTATAACCCCATCACCATTACCATTAGTGACAGTATGGCCATTTTTATCAGTAGTACCAAAATAATAAGTAGCATTGGCCAAATCACCGGGCAAGCCATTATAAGCATCCTTAAATAAACCAAAAGCTGAAATAATATCTTGATTTTCTTTAATGACAGCGCGGAGTTTGGATTGAGCGACTAAGCTGGTACCTACCGTTATACCGCTAACAATTAAACCAATAATTATTAGTGATATAGATAATTCAATTAGAGTAAAAGCTTTTGTTTTATATTGATTCATTGATGATATACTCCAGAGCTTAATTATTATATCATTATAACATAATACATTAAAAGGAAAATATATGAATCCGTTAAATATTTCGGCAAAAATCCAATATATTAGATCAATATATGGCCATGAAACAGAAGATCTGAGATCTATTGATGCTAAAATTAGGTTATATGATACACCAATACATATTGCCCCAGAAGAGGGAAAATTATTGCAGCTATTGATCAAATTAGCTGGGGCGAAGAAAATTGTTGAGGTGGGTACGCTAGCTGGTTATTCCACTTTATGGATTGCTGGTGCTATACCTTCTAATGGTATGATATATACTATTGAACGAGATGAAAAACGTAGCATTCTTGCTGCTGACAGTTTTAAAGGCTATAATAATATCAAGCTATTGGTGGGTGAAGCAAGCGATAAACTACAGGAATTAGCTAGTGAAGGGCCATTTGATGCGATATTTATCGACGCGGATAAGTCAGGCTATGTTGAATATTTAGATTGGGCCGAAAAAAATATCAGATCAGGTGGGTTAATTATCGCGGATAATACATTATTATTTGGTGCTGTTTATAGTGAAAAATTGCCACCACAGGTGAAGCAAAGCACACTGAGTGTAATGCATGAATTTAACCAACGCTTGGCCGATCAGACAAAATATTGCAGTATGATCATACCGACCGAAGAAGGTATGAGTGTGGCAATTAAGTTGTTTTAGTTATATAAAAGATAACAACTTAGCGCTGCCATCCATTATTAATTGCATTATTTTGAGTAATTTTATTCTTAGCATTTTTAGAAAATCCACTGTTTTCGTCTCCTGCATGAGTTTGCAAATTTTCTTCGTTAGTAACTTCTCTTGTTAATGGCACCGGCGGCGACATAAGAGTGCTTCCTAACTTTGCTAACGTATTATCCAAGTTTGTTGTGTTGTTCGAAGCAGGGAATAAACTGCTAGAATCATTTTTTTCTTTACCCATTTTATATCTCCTTAAATTAAAGTTATAATAAATTACTAAAAACTTCGCGCAGCCTTACCCTTAGTGTCACCATAAAAATCACGTTCTATACGTGATTCTTGTACTTCCTCTAATTTATGGAATTTTGCTGAAAGTTTTTCACGATTTTTGATAAATTCTCCGCCGGTAAGTTTTACCAAAACTACTATTTTATCTAGAGTTTTTTTGGCAATAACGGAGTTTTTTTCTTTCAAAAATTTATTAGTTAGTATAAATAGTTGGTTATATTGTGCTTTTAATTGCGGTGGTGTATTAGTACGGTGACCAAAGCTTGTTTCAGTGGCAATAGCTACAGCTTTTTTTACTATATCAATCTTTTCATTTAGTAAAGTTCGATGTTTTCTAAGTTCTGGTGCTGGTGTATTATCTTCTACTGCAGTTTTAAACCTAAAAGCCAAATAAAAGAATTTAGCTGAAGCTTTAAAGAAGTTACTTAAATGTTTATCAATATGACTTTCTTCAGCTTCTATTTTTGAAAGTGTAGCTGTATCTTCAGCTAAATGGTTAAATTTTTCCGAAAGTATTTTACTATCTATACCAGGCATTACGACCTACCTTTGACTTGAGTATTTTGCTCAATCTTACCTGAAGTGGTTTGGTTCACGCTCATATTTTTATAAGCCGCTCTTAATTCAGCCGCTACTTCATGTTGTAGTTCTTCGGTAAGCTTTTCTGCAGGCATACAGATACCACCACTCAAATAACCAAATCCAGTATAACTACTATTTTTTTGATATCTTGCGATTACGTCTTGCATTGTTTCTTTTGAAAATGCCTGTTCAGCAAGTTTTGGATCAAAGCCAGGCTCATCATGGATTTCTGTAATTACCTTCATCATATGGCCTTGAATCCGAGATACATCTTCTTTCCTTGCGCCGTCTGCTCCGCTTTGGAATAAGCCTACGCCAATGTCATGAGATAATTTTTGGACTAAAGCAATCTCATCAGATACTCTCTTGAATAATGAAAAGTCATCTGCAGTCAGTACTGGTTTAAGCACCACCTCTTCTGTATTTAAGTGTTCAGTACTCATACTAACTGTTTCACGTTCTTTTTTTAAATCGGCCCTTATATGTTCAGCAACAATATGTTGAAGTTCTTCAGTAAGATTTTTTTCTGGCATCTGAATACCGCCAGTATATAATAGCCCTAGCATAGTATGTTGACTTTTTTTGTAATAATCATCTACTAGTTCTTTTAGTACTTCTTCACCTGACAATAATTGTTCAACCCGTTTTGGGTCAAAGCCCTCATCATTATGTATTTCTTCTATCACTCTAAATAGATGATCTTGAATTCGTTCTACATCTTCTTTTCGGTTGTTATATGCTCCATCTTTAAATAAGCGTATGCCAATATCATGGGCTAGTTTTTTGACAAGAGATACTTCATCTTCGTTTAATGATGGGGGTGCAAGCACTAATTCATCTATATTAATAGAGGATGCAAGTACTAACTCTTCATCCGGGTTCTCAGCAAAAGTTTTTGGTTGTTCCCCGGGAGCTGGTTTAAGTTCTTTTCTTAAATCGGCTCTTAGATGATCAACCACAGTTGTTTTCAATCTGTTAGTTAATCCTGATTCTGGCATATAAACACCGCCAGTCATAAGTCCTGCATTAGTATGTTTTGTTTTATTGTAATAATCGTTACCGATCTCTTTAATGACTTCTGGTTGTAAAAATACTTCCTTAGCATGATCTAACGTAAAACCATCATCATGGTGAAGTTCTTCCATTACTGTTTCAAGATGTTTTTTAATCCGAATCGTATCTTCTTTTCGATTAGATGTTTCTCCACCTTTGAATAGATACCCACCAATTGATGTGGCTAAATTTTCTACTAACTCAATTTCCTCATTGCTCAGGGGCTTATAAACTTCAGGCTTAAGCCCGAGTTCTTTAATCAATTGTTTTTTTACTTGCTTTTGTAGCTTTGCATCAAATTTATCAGAAGAAATAGTTACTTGACCTGTAGCTAATCCTTTAGTTGTATAATTACTGTGATCATAATAAAGTCTGGCAAGGCCTTC
>Ga0206930_1089_pt1 | contig 19031 bp, 20 predicted proteins | sample Alteio_BWOrgHeat_20_FD_152939 | JGI IMG/M metagenome (GOLD analysis project Ga0206930, IMG submission 152939) | Enriched cells from forest soil in Barre Woods Harvard Forest LTER site, Petersham, Massachusetts, United States -... | ecosystem: Environmental > Terrestrial > Soil > Temperate forest >... | reverse complement strand
GTACTAACGATTTCTTCGACATGGACATCTCGGATGCTGAGCCCACTTGGCCGAGCCGTGCTCGTCGGAGATGGGGGTCTCTTTCTATAGCAGGAATCTAACGTGTGTCCATTTAACGTGTGTAGACTGTGAAAATCAAGCCTCAGATGATCGGGGCGTGCAGAACCTCAGAGGGCGGGGGCTGTTTGGCAAGAATCTGCGGAAGCTCCGGGAGAAACGGGGGTGGTCGCAGGAGCAGCTTGCCGAGGTGGCCAATCTGCATCGCAACTACATCGGCAATGTCGAGCGGGGTGAGCAAAACATCTCAATTGACAACATCGAAAAGCTCGCCCATGCCCTTGGCGTGAAGCCAGAGAAGCTATTTGCGGGAATCCCGTAATCTGGCAACGGTTACTCCAATCTGCGCCCCTCAACTGCCCCCTTTACGTCTTTCCATCCTTGCGCAAGCCGCGATATTTTTAGCAACGCGGGGATGGGTTAAATCGCGTTCCGAAAGATTGTCCTCTGCCACGCGAAAATCAATCCACAACGATTAGCGAATGCATCGTATGATGAAAAACACGCCGTTCCGAGAGTGAAAATGCGTCAGGAACACTATCCGTGGCTGAAATGTGCCAGCGATGAAGCATCACGGGATGCGCAAGGATGGTACTTCCGACTTCTAGCCGTCCAACTTATGCTCTTCTTTCTCGTGGGCCTAACGGGCGCGATTCAATACGTCCTTCCGATCTCCACACAACGGCACGCTACCGTTGCTATTTCAGTTTTGCTGGCTTTAGCAATAATTGCAACGTTGCTAGGCCGGGAGAGAAAGCTGGACAAGATATGGTTCGACTCGCGTGCAGTAGCGGAGTCAGTTAAGACTGCCACGTGGCGTTTCATGATGGGTGCTCCGCCATTCCAACCGCAACCCACAGCGAACATTGAAGCTTCATTCTTGGCCGAACTGGATGAGATCAGAAAGGCCCGACCCGACATCGACGAACACCTAAGTGGACGCGCCTCAAACGTCCAGCCGATCTCCGACTATATGCGTAGTCTCCGACAATCTGACTTTGCGACCCGTAAATCTGCTTACCTAACGGATAGAGCGGCTGACCAACGAGATTGGTACAGTTCTAAGGCCAAGTGGAACCTAAGGCGCAAGACGATCTGGTATGTAACGAGCATCAGCTTGCAGGTTTTGGCCCTTATTCTTGCTATTTTCGTGGCAAGTTATGGAGGTTTTCCGTTTAATGCAGTCGGTCTCCTCATGACTGCCGCCGCATCGGTCACGGCCTGGTCTCAAGCCAAACGCTACGACGACCTTCCAAATTCCTACGGCTTGGCGGCACAGGAACTTCGGACTATTTATACCCTAATCGAGCGTACCAACAACGAAGATGAGTTCCGTGAGTTGGTGGATCAGGGCGAGGAAGCAGTTTCGCGAGAACACACGATGTGGTGTGCACGACGAAGTGTTCGAATTACCTCAAACGCAAGGAAATGAGAGGCTCATTGTGTTCACGTTCAGGAAGTTGGCGCTACCAAGAGCTAGCGTAGTTTTCAAGACTCTCTGGCGTTTCGCGGCTGAACGACAGGAGGTATTCTTTCGACGGTTGCAAGGCGAGCCTCCCCCGTGGACAGCGGATGCGGTTATGGCGAATTACCGCTTTACCAACGCCTATCGGGTCCTGGATCGCGTGTCCCAGTTTTTGCTAGCCCGCGTCATCTACCACGGTCCCCAGCTTCCAGAGGAAGTCTTCTTTCGCATAATGGTCTTCAAAATTTTCAATCGAATCGACACCTGGGAGTTGTTAGTTCGCCAGGTTGGTGAGGTTTCCTGGAGAGCATACGATTTTGTCCAGTACGACCACACATTGACGGAGGCGAGCGACACAGGGTCTCGAATTTTCTCCGCAGCCTACATCATGCCTTCCGGCAAGAGCATATTCGGAGATTGACGTAAGCACCGCAATTACCTCCGGCTGTTGGAACAAATGATGGCTGAGCGGCTTCCCAGCAGGCTTATGGATTGCCGCACGATGGAGCAGGCGTTCGAATTGTTGAGGAGTTTTCCCTTGATCGGTGATTTTCTCGGATACCAATTCTTAATCGACCTGAATTACAGTCAACTTTTGTCGTTTAGTGAGATGGATTTTGTCGTTCCTGGCCCTGGCGCGAAGGCGGGACTGCGCAAATGCTTCGTCGAATTGGGCGACCTGAGTTCGAGCGATGCAATACGATGGATGGCCGAGTGCCAGCAAGAGAACTTTGCTGCCCTTGGCTTGACCTTCCGTGACTTATGGGGACATCACCTTCAGCTTATTGATTGCCAGAACTTGCTTTGTGAAGTTGATAAATATTCGCGAGTGGCGCATCCGGAGTTCAATGATGTGGGTCAGCAAGGACGGCACCACATAAAACAGCGATTCGAACCTAAGCAGACACCATTACAGTGTTGGTTTCCACCAAAATGGAAGCTCTCTGCCTCGACAGGATTGCGAGGTCACGAGGCATGAATTTCAGTGAATATCAGCGAAAGGCGCTGGAGACAGATCAGGTTCCTGGGGCCGGAGAAAAGAGTCTAATCGTTCCGTTGCTGGGATTGGCTGGCGAAACTGGATCACTCATCACTGAGTACAAGAAGCTTCTTCGGGACGGGCCTGCGTACCGAGTTTTTGACGAACGTATTGCCGAAGAGATCGGCGACATACTTTGGTATCTTGCGAACGTCGCGAGCAAGGCAGGTATGGACCTGCAAGAAATCGCCGAATCGAATTTACATAAAGTCCAAAATAGATGGAAACAGCACGACGAGAAACCTCTGCTCCCCGGAATTGGTCAGAGATTCTACGATGAACATTTTCCGTCCTCTGAGCAACTACCTCGGCACTTCACCGTTGCGATTCAAGAAGAACGAGACGGTGCGACTCCGAGGGTTCGCATCTCTATGGACACACAACAGCTTGGAAATGAGTTGACCGATAACGCCTACGAAGACGACGGTTACCGCTTCCACGACGTGTTTCACTTCGCCTATGCCGCCGTGCTCGGCTGGTCGCCCGTTGCCCGTGCGATCGTGAAGCGAAAACGGAAAAGCGATCCCAAGATCGATGAAGTCGAGGATGGCGGGCGTGCCGCCGTCATCGAAGAAGCGGTAGCGGCTCTGGCTTTCGACTATTCAAGAAAACACTCATTCCTTAGAGAAGTTCGCACTTTGGACTACACACTCCTGACGACAGTCAAGTCTTTGACCAATCATCTTGAAGTGGCGACTCAATCTCTGCACGCATGGGAGGAAGCGATTCTTCAGGGATTCGCTGTATGGAGAGAGGTTGTTGAGCACAGGGGCGGGAAGATTATCGGGGACATGCAGATGCGATCCGTAAGGTATCAGTCGTTATAGCGATGGCCTTGGACTATGCCCCACCAAATCCGCCATGGCAAGAAATCCAGAACCCCACTGGAGCAGGATACCTCTCGGTCTTTTACAGCGATGACCTGAGCCCACTCCCGGTTCGGTTTGTGACGAAACCGGGTGATAACAAAAGCGATCCAAATCTCGAAACACTGACGTATGGTCTGTTCTCAACGTGCAGCCCCTCCATGAGGTCGGGTTTAGTTCGTCGGCAAGCTGAATACGTTTTCTTCGCCACAATGCGTTCGGCAGGCAGAGTCCTTTCTGGCTTTTACCATATCCGTTGGTATGCCGCTGCCAACTCACCACGCAAAGCAGATTTCTATTTAGCTGCCGATTCCGCGCATTTCGTCGAGGCGGCACCATCTCTTGGAGAAGTTGATCGTGCCTGCCGAACAAATCTCAATCGCAGGTTTAGAAGCACGCTTGTACTTGAGCCAAACGTGTGCGCAGCATTGCGACGTTACTTGATGCGGCTTCCGAACGCATTGCCAACTTATATAGCTGAGATCGACAGGTTGGAGAGATTCAGCCTCATGCATAGCGGGTTTCGCTACCCCAGCTGGAAGAGAAAAGACAAGTTCGACTGGGCCACCGCAGCCAAGCACCTTCAGCAGCGTGCCGCCGTCCCCAGTCGCACGGTTGTCAACGCTTCGCCCACTGGGCGATGGAAATGTTCAGCCTGTTCAACAGGTGTGGAGAACAAGGCGCTTCTGCGCGAGTGCCCCAGTTGCGGTGCCATCGGCACCTTGCAACCAGTGTAGTGGCCTTGGCGATTCTTTTGAACTGCGGCATGTACCTTCGTTCGTTATCGTCCGCAACCAGTACCGGAACCCATCGAGGCTACGACCTCGGCACGTCCAGCCGCCTTGAACGCTCGCTCGATTGCTGATTCGAACTTCCCAACATCCCAGCCAATGATCTCTGCCCCTGCATCGTAGAGAGCTTTCCCAACTGGAGATTCCTTCGATGGAGTGGGCACATTATCCGAAATCTTGATCGCCAGAATTCCATTCTTTTTTGCAACGCTCTGCTCAATTTCCCACTGCACCCACTTACTATCCGCAGCCTTCTGTCCCAAGAGCACGACCGTCACAGACGTGCCCGTCAACTGCTCTTTTATTCTTTGCGAGATGTAATCTTCATTCTTGCTGTTAACCGGGTCCAACAAGTGCCTGCCGACGAACTCAAAGTCTACATTCTTGTTCCAGCGAAGTAGATTGAATCCCTTCGCTTTCATTTGGTCGTCGTGTTGGTATGAAATAAATATCCGCCGTGCCATTCGCCCTCCCGACCAGCTGCTCTGGCCGCAGTAACCGAATACCTGCCCATAATAGCACCCTTTAGTGCGGCGAACAAATAGCGAATATCGGACCTTGCAAATGTAGCTTTTCAACGAGGGCAAACGAGTGCCGTAGAATGTCCCCACATGAGCGAAGCAACAGACAAACTGGCACAGATGTTCAAACTGTCCGACCCGGAGCGACTCTTCAACGATGTGGTTGCTCGTTGCTACGACCGTTGGCGATTCGTGTTGTCCTTCCGGATCACGGCAAAGGCCAGCATGGCCGCCGCAGCCAAACAGATCGAATCGGACAAAATAACCTTTGTCGCCGACATGCTGTATGGGTCGGAGTTTGACAAGATACTCATAGACAAAGAAAAGTTCTTCGAGACGAACCCGCCTGACAAGATCGTTCAGAGCATGACTGAACAGACCATTCAAGAAATGGAACTGGTCATGAACGCAGCTTCCATCGTGTTCGTGCATTCCGTGCTGGACGCCGCTGCGTTGGATTTCTGTCGCGTCACTGCAATGACCGCAGCCAAAGACTGGGAATCCCTCGTTGAGAAAAAGAGCATCTCGCTGGCGGAGGCGAAGGCTGGAAACTACGATCAACTGCTTCAGCAGAAATTGAAGGATTACTTCGTACAGTTGGAACGAGAATCACTTCTCACCAAAGCTGACCAACTGCTTGCCCGCTGCAAACCGGAACCGAAATGGAGTCCGATGAACAACTACGAGTACGACCGGAAACGGATGGAGTACTTGGACAAGTTCAGACACAACATCATCCACGGCGATGGTCTCGGGATGGAACTCAAGAACGCGGATGATGAGATCGACTACCTGATGAGGACCGCTCTCTACTACATGGGGCTGGTGAATCTACGCTATGGGTTCAAATTGGCACCGCTTTACATTTTTCAAACGATGGCGGAGTTTCGCAAACCCGCATCCTGAAGTTCTGCCGCATCCGAGGCACTGGCACACCCTGGCTGAATTAGTTGGTGTGAAAGCCTGAGGTGCGGAGTTGCGTTCTATTGTGAGTGCTGTGTCGGAATCGATTGATTCTGTGTGGCTTCAGGGTGGAACTTCCTTGCGTAAACCAAGTAGTAAGCACAGCTAGCCTGGTCGAATTTCGAAAGCGGCTCGTAGAACTTGTTGACGAGGGACGCATCCCCGATCAGATAGGCGTACCACATCGCGTGAAAATAAGCGAAGCAGCGGCCAAATTCTGATTTGCTTGACTCGACAGCACTTTGAAACCCTTTCGCGTCGAGAGAGCCAGAAAAGTATTTGGCGAGAACAGGCGCAGTGGTCGCTTTATCGCCGAAACGCTGAACGGATTCGGTGAGAAGGTTATTGCGGCGATCTCCCTGAGCTAGTCTATAAAGGAACTCATCCATGCGGGTTCCCGCGCCGCCGCAGGCGTTTTCGCTGTTTGGTTGAGCTTCGATCGGGTCCGACAGGACATAAGACTTTTGAATCCATGAAACTGGATCGTTGTCTTTCGGATAAGACGCCCCCACGAAGTAAATTAACCCTGCAATGTTGTGGGCGGCAAAAGCCCCTGCACAGCGATACTTCGTCCCTGTGTCAAATGCTTTGAGATCGAGCTCCAGTGCTTTGGCGGGGTCGGGCTGCACTCCTTCCCACCCGAAGGTGTATCCTGAGGCGAGATTGACCATGCAGGGCACAGTGTCTACACAGAGCTGCCAGTACGAATAGGTACGTGAGGAATGAAGCCCGTTCCACGCTATAGTGCCCGCTGTGTAGGCGACCTCCGACCTTGTAATCCCCCAGGTAGTGATATCGGTCTTGGCAGCGATGATCCGGTCTAGATCGCTCAAGTACTGTTCGTTTACTGCTGTGTCTGGGGTTAACTCATCTCTATTGCGGAAGACGTTCAGTAGTGTTTGAGCTGCGGCGCGGAAGTAGCGAGCGGCAGCATCATCGGTGACGTCGAGGTTACCCGCTGTGTCGAGAAGCTTAGTCAGAGCCTCAACATCATGCTCCAAATCTGTCTTTGCGTTGTTGTCCTTGCTCAGGTTCTCCTGGAGTTTCTGGCGGACATCCTCGACCAGAGGAGACATGAGAGGATTTTTACTGAATTGCTTGGCAGCCGCCAGGGACGCCTCCGCCATTGCTTTCTCCACGGGAGTCTTTGCTAAAGGAATGGCGAGCTCCGCCACGCGAATCGCGTCCTCTGCGCGTCCCCGCTTCCTTTGTACCTCTACGGCTCGAATGCGGTAGCGGACGTTGCCTGGCTCCCGTGAGACCGCTTCCACAGTTGCCGTGTATGCTTCGTCCAGCTTCTGGGTCGGGCCGGGCTGCGACAAGATGTAGGCCAAGAGGTCATAGGCTGGAGCAAATTCGGCATTGATCTTCAAGACCGTGCGCAAACTCGATTCGGCTTTGGAAAGGGTCTGTTCGTCACGAACGCCGCTCGCCATCAAGGTCACAGCGACGTAGTAGTTTGCACGGAGACTTTGCGGATTAAGAGTCAGAGCCTGGGAGGCCAATTTCGAGGCTTCGGTAACATTACCTTGTGTTAAGTTGAGGAAGCTCATGCTCTCGCAGGCGCCACCTAGCTTCGGGTCCATCTTGAGAGCCTCTTCGAGCATCTTTTGGGCTTCATGGTACTGACGATCATGAGCCATAAAGTCGCCTCGCACCACAAGCGACTCTGCTTCGGAGATCCCACGGGTTTGAAAATGACTCTCATCAATCGTAGGCTGATCCTGCTTAACAACGGTGAATGATTCATTCTTGATGTAACTCTTCACCGCCAAATCCAGAGCCGCCGCGTCACCGATCGTGCGCGTGGCTGCTTCTCTTTGGTTCACTCCTTTCTGCAGCAGTGCAACGAAATCGGTCACCCGATGTGTCTTCTCCTTCCAGTCTCGTGAAATCAAGTAGTGCGTTAGTGCCCAAGACTCGGCATAAAAGATCGATGTCCTGCCTTCCTCGTGATAATAAGGAGACGAGGCATCCACATCGAAGAGGGTATCTACGGGCAAGAGCGCTTTCTGGCGCAGTAGCATGAGATTCCTACTATTTGGAGCGCCTAACAAGACCTGACTGCCATCCATGCTCGTGTTGCCGTAAAACTCCGCCAGCCCTTCGACCATCCAGAGTGGAAGCTGGGATCTAAGGTTCCGCATGCGGTAATGCACGTACTCGTGATAAACAGGCTCATAGGGCACGGCTGCCGCTCCGTTAAGGCTGACGTCAAGTCGCAACACGATGTAGTTACCATCCCCACCGTTAAGGAATATCCCGGCCGGATGCATCGAGTTCTTGTTGTCCCAAAACTGCGGCAAGAGGGTGCGCAGCGTTGCTTCGTCTTTCGCTGCCAGAATAGTTATGGGCGGATCGCTCGTGCCGTTGCGTCCAAAATAGTCCGCGAAGACGGCGCGAATCATTTCGAACTGTTCAGCAACGCGATGTGTGTCGCGTTCGTTAGCGTTACTCACAACGATGAAGTATGCAGTCTTGACTTCAATCCACGTGTTTGGTTTCGCTGCGAAGGAGACGGCGTGGGTTGCCAAGAGACTAATAAAGATGGTCGCAAGACTAATGCAGCGCTTCATCGGCTGTTCGAGCTAGCGGGAAGTCTAGCACAAGGCCAACCCTGTATTGACGCAAGCGGAGGCTACTTGAATCCTCTAAACGTTTCGGCGTTTCCTTCATGAAGCGTTCAACGGTTAGCCACGCAGCAATTGGCGAAAATAGGCGTCAATTACACTCAAGCCCCTGGACGTTCCAGAAATGCTTCTTGCTGGCTCCGCGACGTGTTCCGGCGGTCTGCCGTGCACGTCGTTGTGCCATCAAGAAAGGGTTGCAGTTCCGGACTCTCTATACGATTGATTCCAAAAATTCTGATTGGCCCTTTCCACGCCTCAAGAAAGGAATACCTTTTAGGATGGCGCCACCGCATCCGGCTCTGTTAGCTTCGCCACCATCCACTGCGTCGTCCCAAAATCCTTCGCCAGTCTGCGCACACTCGTCCCCTGAGAACGCAACACTCGTAGCTGTTCCACGTCCGAAGGATTGAAGCACCGTAGTGCAGGTCGTCCCATTCTTTTCCCGGTACGTCGAGCTTGCGCCATTCCCGCCTTCACCCGTTCGCGCAGCATCTCTCTCTCGAATTCCGCCACCGCTCCCAGAATTTGGAAGGTCAGCCGTCCTGCTGGCATCGTGGTATCGATATTTTGCCGCAGAGAGACCAGGTCCACTCCCAGAGACTGACACTGCTCACCGATCTCCAGCAGGTGCCGCAGGGAACGAGCCAATCTGTCCAGCGCCCAGACGACAACAATGTCCAGCTTTCTCTTCCGCAGGTCGCCGAGCAACCGGGTCAGTTCAGGCCTGACACTCTTCGCCCCGCTCTGACCCTTGTCCCGGTAGACTTCGTAGGTCCACCCGCGGCTCTCGACGTATGCCCGGAGTTCTGTTTCCTGGCCTTCGGTGTCCTGTTCGTTCGTGGAAACTCTCACGTAAATCCCAACTCGTTTCGCTTTCATGATTTCATTGCACGGGCGCTTAACCCAAAAATCAAGCCGTCAGTTTTGCAAACTGCAGATTCAGGTCAGGGTGCTCCGCCGCACTGACTCTCGCTAAGCTCTAGTTGGCTCGCCTTTTGGAAGCTCGAAATCGAAATCTCCATACCCGTAAGCCCGGAAGCTCCCGAAAGGCCTTTTTTCCGTTCGACCGGAGATCGTCCAAAATCCTGTCAGCGCGCCACCCAGCGTTGCTTTAGCGGGGCGTTTGGAACAGGCTAGGGGTCAGCACAGGGTGAGGCGGGTGAATCCTGTCCAGCGAGAGTCTGTCCCTTAGTTGGTGAAATGGGGATTCTTCCACAGATCGGCTAGGCTACGATTTTTTCTAACCGCCGAAGAGCCTCGTCAACACGAGGTGAGAATTTTCTCTGAAGGGCAAGATCGAAGAGGATCATTTCATCGGCATTCAGTTCGCTGCCCCTAGTACAGGGTTTGGAGGCGATAACGTATGAGCCGCACTCCCTCCGCCCGTCGATTATGCAGTCGACAGCCCCACTCACGCTGCTGTGGTAATGGCCACACCAGTCGTACCGATGTCCGCTTAGTTTCAACTGGGCGTAATACCTCGTCATGACTGGCCCCACAGTAGAGCCACACTAGGCGACGCCGCTAGGTGACGAACGTAACGTACGGCGAGCGACCCATTCGGCAGCGTATGGGGGGAGTCAATTGGCAAAATCAAGCGATTTCGCTCATTGACCCGGTGGTGAGTGGAGTCGAGAAGAGGCGCAGTGACGGTAGCCTCCCGGTGGCAATGGCGGAGCTTTCGCCACGCCGCCTCAGTCCGGTTTGACATAGTTCTGTTTCCTCTTCCCGCTCATCGAACCGGACAGGCGGATTTCCCGCATCCGGCTCTCGGAAAAGACGCACACCAAAGAACAAAGCTTTGGCATGTAACGCCGTCTACAACTTCTGAACACAACCGTGGGGTGTCTAGACAGATCGTCAATCCCCATGTCCTTTGTTGCTTCTTGCGTTGGTCTTTAACTGAGGCCCCTTCCCTCCACCGACATTACTCGGCTTCTTCAGTACTACGAGCCTCTCCGTCACCCCATACGGCCCAGCCTGACTCTCACGAGTTGCTGGTTGATCCGAACGGCAATCACCGCTGGGGCTTCCCGTGTTGCTACTGGTCAACTTTGCATGTTTGCCGTCGCTATTACCCCGGCAGGTCTGTTGGAACTCATTCGCTCGTACTGTCCCATCAGCGGCGGCCATCCCGATTACACGGCGGGCTGGCTCCTGCGTTAATCGTTTCGAGGCCTGCTCAGCGTTCACTGCACGTTACGGCCTACATGCTCGCCAAGTCACCTAAGTGACCCTCTGCACCGGAGGCTCCGACGGTTTCGTTTCCTCTACCGCCGCTCCGATTGCTTCCGGGTGGAGCGAACCCAGTTCCCGGGGCGGACTTACACCCGCAGTCAACCAGTGCCTTTTCACGGCGCACGTGTAATGGGGATGTTACGACAGTTTCGGTCCCCGGCTCAGAATATAGGCCGCAACACCGATGTTTCGTTACGATCTGATTGTTATGAAAAGGGCTCACGGGGTGCTTGTCCGTATCGCATGGCTAGCGATTTGCGTCATGGCTCTCGTCGCGGCCTCGGCCATCGCTCAGAGTGGGATGACTCCCGGCAAGCAAGCCCAACCACTCCCAAATGCCCCCCACAGTGTCGATGAAGCGGTCCTTGTATTGAAAACCAAATGGCTGTCCCCAAAGGACCTTGACTTCATACTCCGTAACCCCCAACAAGCGGTTGTACTCCAGCTGTATCGACCGTTCGGCACAGGAGTTCGCAACCAGTTTGGGCTTTGGGGTGACAATCAGAAGTTGAAGGATTCCTGCGGAAACAATAACCCGGAGGAGTGTTCAGTCGTAATCTTCAATCGGCTGTGGGAATCGGTTCGTTCCGATGCCGATCCTTCGCTCGTTCGACAACTCGATTGCCAATTTCAACTCGCTGAGAAGATACGCATTGACGAGAAAGGGTTTCACAAGCTCACCACTGGCGAGTTGCTGAAGGCAATGCAATTCCAGATTGACGAGCAGATGGCCAAAGTAGCGGCGACTGGCACACCCACGTGTGAAAGTTCAGTAACTCTCGAACCCACGGGTGAGCCGGACATGCGATGCTTTGTGGATGCGCCCTTGGCGAAGGATGGTGCCAATGGATCCAAAGAGACAACTCTAGGGAAAGCCTTGGAAGGGCTAGGATTTTTCAATTTGTTCACGCCATCACACGTGCCTCCTAAGATCACCCTGAACTTCTCCCGCAAATGCCAATTCCCAACACCGCCGTATTTGTACGGATCCCGTCACAAATAGCGAATCGGAAAGCGATAACTGATGTAAGCAGGCGATAGCGCTCAGAATCCAGGTCACGCTGCGTCCTCCGATAAGAATGTGGCGAAGGAACGGATCAACTTCAGCTTGTCCTCCCGCAACCCAAGCAGCTCTTCCTCATACAGTCGCTGTTCGTGCAAGAGTCTCCCAAACACGTGCGTGAGTTGCGAATACTTATACTCGTACTTGCGGTCGATCTCTTTACGACGTTGGGTCAGGTAATGTTCCAAATCCCACAGGTCCGCGGGTTCGTTGACCTGATTGGCCATCTGCTTTGCTTCCTGCATGATCTCCTGAAGTTCCCGCTTCAGAGCAGCGTCGAAGGCTGCACGGGCGACAGTCTTTTCTGACCTCGACCAAATCGGTTCGTTCTGGTAGGGATAGCGGTCTTGACTCGCAGACGGGCTGGTCATGGTCCGATCCTCCGTGGCGGCATTCTATCGCTTGCCAAGATGCCTTTTCTACATCGTCGGAGGCTTTCACTGGGGCAGATTCACCATCGTCTTCGTGCGGCTGCCCGTCCGGTCCGAGGTCAAAAAGATCGTTCACCGGATGTCCGAGATTCTGTTTGCAGCCGAGATAGCGTTCTGTCGTCTGCACGGATACATGCCCCAGCAAGAATTGAATCTGCTCAAGCTCTCCGCCGTTCGTGTGGCACAGCTTCGCACAGGTTCTCCGTAAGTCATGCGGTGCAATATGCTCCAAGCCCGCTCTCTCGCAGCAAGTCTTGACTACGTACCACACGACATTCTGCGAGACACCTTTCCCCCATACCTTTCCCGCCCTGGCGACGGCCCGAAAGATCCTTCCCTCCGTAACCCCGGCTGCTCGGGTCCACTGATCGACCGCCGATTTTACCCATTCTGGAATGGGCACGGTGCGGATGTGGCCACCCTTGCCGATTAGGTCCACCACGGCCCAGTGACCCTGACGCATCTGGATCTCGTCCAACTCCAAACCGACCAACTCGGATCTGCGAAAGCCACACCCAAAAAGCAGGGCCAGCATCGCGTAGTCGCGTTTAGCACGCATGCTCTTGCCACAAGCGTGTTTGAGCACTTCGGAACTTTGCTTCGCGCTCAGCCAGTTGCCGGAGCGGAAACCGAGTTGTTTGACCCCCTTCACTCGGCTGATCCCCGCAGCCAACTCGGGACTCAGCAAGCCAGAATCGGCGGCTTCGTGAGCCAGGCGGCGCACGGCTGCGAGCTGTTGGTTGATGGTGTTCGCGGCCAGACGTCTTGACTCGAGATACATGCGATAGCGGACTACGACGATGCGGTTGAAGGCGAGGCGCGGCTCGGAGCAGTACCATGCAATGAATTGATCAATGGCGTACTCGTACACGCGGCGCGAGGCGGGCGAGCCGAGACTGTTGAGCACCGCCAATTTGCAATGATCGAGATCGGGCAGACGAAGCACTCGGCGACGGTAATTCGGCTTAATTTTGTGATTGCCCATGACGACGGCCTCCATGCCGCAGGATTGGAACTACGGCACAGACCGTCTGGGCGGTGCAAGCATGGCGCTAGGTTCGGGTGGGAGGGGTTTTGAGCGCTATCGCCTGTTAACAGCAGTTGGGTTTCAACTTATAATCTTCCCGATGTTCTCGCAAATTAGCACCGGTGTTGTTCCAATCCAGCACAGGGAGGAGGTTTTCGGCAATGAGAGCCACTGGGAAGAAGGCTTACATTCGCATCGGGGTGCTCGGCTTCGGTGGCTTCATGTTTGTCGCGAGCACCATCTGGGATTTGTACCGGAGAACCTCATCTCCGCCTGCCAGCTACGCTTTTGATGTCATCGCGAATCTGCTGATATGGCCGCTAGCCGGGTATCTTGCCGGCCTTGTCTGTTGGAAGCTAGTTGGCGAAAGCGACGGCGAGTGAGCTGCCTACCAACCAACGATAGCTGTTGAAAAATCGCCTTAGCACAAGTTTGCGCTTTCCTTTCGCTCGTTGGGCGAATAAAAGGCGGAAAGTTGCGAGAAGCCTGTTTTCAACAACTACGCACCTATAATCTCTGGCGTACAGGAGGTGCCAGTGAAGAGCCTTGTGGCACTCGCGTTCTTCTGCATGATTTTTGTGGCTATATCACTCCCTCAGTCTGGGCAGGAGCGACAGGCATCGGGATTTGATGAAGAGCATACCGAGTGGATCGCAACTGCGCTGCGCTCGATTCAGGTCATCAAAGTTGGGATGACCCGTTCAGAGTTGATGAAGGTCTTTACCACCGAGGGCGGGTTGGAGTTCAAAAGCGCAACCACCTCACAAAGAACCTACGTTTACCGACAATGCCCGTACATCAAGGTCGATGTGAAGCTGGCGATCTCCGGCCCATACCAGGACTTGCCGACAGACAAGATCACAGAAATATCGCGGCCTTATCTTGAGTGGACGGTCGGAGACTGAAGTAACTGTTGAAATATCCCCATTTCACTCACTGACATTGTGGCCGAAATTCTGGGGAACAAAGCGGGGAACAATAATTGCCGAATGAGAGCTCATTCACCCGGTTTCGCCCCTCCCCACCCGCCTCTAAGCGCCTGATACGACTGAGAACCACCTCAATCCATATATCTTGAAAACCGCTGTACGGGAAACCGTACCGGGGGTTCGAATCCCTCTCCCTCCGCCAGTTATTTAATAGGCGCCAAAACTTTGCAAGTTTCTGAAAATTACAGATCGCGCACTGCTTTAGCCCTCCCGAGAACAAGGCGGAAAACGTTTTAACGGGATCTGCCAGCCTCCAGCGCCGATTCCTCCCGTGTCGCTGACTTCTTGTCACCGTCTTTTAATCGCCCGGTCACATACGGCTGGTATCCTTCGCGTCGGTTTCTCCGGCCCTTGTTGCAAAGTCTGAATTGGAGTGGCTACATCATCCGCTTAGTCCCAGGGGTGCGAGCACCAGGCCAAGAATAGCCGTACTAAGGGGGATAAGACGCACTTGCTTCTTTCCAGGTAAAGTGCGCTCTCAGCTCTCGCTCTCGATCACGATCTTCTCCGCTGCCCAGGGGTCAACGGCCGGCACGGAAAGATCGGAAGCGACGGAAATCTCTGGTCCGTCAACAACCGGGGTGCTGGAACCGGCAATCGCTGGATGCGGTTCCTGCTCCTGCCGTTTGAGTGGAGGCGCGATCGCTCGGGCATCGATCGGTAACAGGTGAGTGTTTTGCGCCGCCCACTTCGCCGCCAGTCCATTGAGAGGGCTCTTGGTGTTGTATTCCTGGTAGGCAATCATCCGCCCGATGCGGATGATGAGATCGTCCAGCCCTTCGGAAGCCGCCCAGAAATCTCCAATGCACACCATCGAGTCATCAAAATTCGGGTGAAAGACCGGGGTCAGCATTCTGCACTGCGGCGCTCGCCGCGGGTATCCCAGCGTCAGGTTCACCTCGAGGATGTGCGAATCCCGCTCCAGGATCTCTCCCGCCCCGGCGACATACAGGCCCTTGAGAAAGTAGGTGAACCGGTAAACCTCCGGCGGCATTCCAGCCTTGCCGGTGATCTGAATCAGCGGCCAGTCTTTCAGCAACGATTCCAGCATCGCGGCGTCGAGCATCAGACGGCGTATTCGTGGCGAAGGCATACTCGACCCCGGGTTAACTAAGCGCGCCCGTCTTCTTCCAACGGGCCAGGCTATTGATGTGATACTGAATGTAGACCGTGCTGAAAAAGAAGGTCATTACACCGCTCAACTGCAAACCGATATTCTCGGTGGAGTTGTAATACTCCTCCATGGCCGCCTTGATGCTGAACATACCCACCAGATAGGCGACGAAACCTCCCATAATCAGTAACCCGCTAATCCACGGCTCGCGCGGATACAGCATCGTCGTCAGAATCCCCGCGATCATTCCGGCCGGATACATCGCGACCAGCACCATGGGCTTGTTATCGTTCGAAAGTTTTCGCGCCCAGTTCGCTTCAATCAACGCCCACAGCAGGTTGAAGAGCTGCTGGGTGACCACACCCAGCACCAGCACGATCGCCCAATGCAAATTCGGAGGAAGTGGCACCAGCTGGCGCTCGGGAACGGGAGCAATCGCTGTCTCAGTAGCGCGTGGGGGGGCAGGAATGTTGCCTAAAATCTGCACCACAGGCACCCATTCCACCATGCCTTCGCTCTGGGCCAGGTCTTCCGTGGCGACATTTCCTGATTGCACATATTGCTGCAGGTCAGTCAGGCTATAGGGCCCGTAGCGTTGCTCGCCGCGCTTGACGAAGTAGTTCATGAAACCGCTCCTACGATTCGAATTGGACGCCGTTGTGGTCCTGATTGATCGTGCAGATATCGATGACCGCCCAAACCCAGACCATGGGTCCGGCGAACCCGAGAGTCAGCACCGTGATTGCCAGTTGAGCTATGCCTTTCTTCGTATAACCTGCGTAAAAACTGTGCCCACCCAAGGCTCCCAGCAACGCACCCAACAAGATGAATGTCGTACGGCTTCTGGGCTTTGGTGGGGCTGCGGGTTCGGCGACTACTTCTCCGCCGGCCACGCCTAGTCCTCCGAAAATGGACGGCACCAGCAGGCTCGAAGCGTATGGCAACTCGGGCGGAAGTTCTGCCATCCGCATCGCGGCCGGGCTCCCAGGCGGAGGAGGTGGCGGCGGCACCGAAGCGACTGGCTCCGCGACAACAGTAGCCGTCTGCGCTCCAACAGCAAGCAATTCCGGAGCAGAGACTCTCAGCTTCGGCTCATCCGCCGGTGCCTTGCTGCACCCGAAAATGGTGCAGCCGCCGTTCTCGGCGTAGCAGTCGGCATGATGCAAGGTGCCGCATCCTTCGCACGCCAGAGATACATCCTCTTCCTCGATGTGCGCCCTGCAGTACGGGCAAACCGCCGTAGTCATGGACGGTGTTTCTCCTTGTAGCGGAATGCGTATCTGCCGAGTTGGAGCAGGTCGCCATCCTGCAGGACGCGGGAATTTACCTGCTGTCCGGCCCAGAGCACCGGGCCCATCGCCTGCAGCATGACCCGCGCTCCGTTCAACGAAATCACCGCGTGATTGGGCAGAATGTTGGGATCCTTAAACAAGTAAATGTCCGACTCCTGCTTGCTGCCGATCGTGGTTTGCGATTTGTAGAGAATGAATTGCTTTCCAGCCAGCGGGCCCGAAACGACGTAGAGCCATCGATCCTTCAACGCGCTCTCCACCAATCCCATGCCGATTCCGGTGGCCAGCCCGAAAAGAGCGAAACCGACGGCCCGGCTCACGCTTCCCACGTGTGTGGCCATCGCAATCGGGTCAAAGACTAATCCGCCGAGCCCGGCTCCCAGCGCGCCGCCCAACACTCCGTACTTTCCCTTCTTCGACGATTGCCCGACGATGCCGTAGACGACTCCGCCGGCGGCGCCAAAAACCATCCATGCCATCCCGCGGGCAAGCCAAACCGCGGGATTCCGGTTTGTGTATGCTCCCAACTCGAAGCAGACCCGCAGCATCATGTTGAAGATGATGTTGGCCATCATGTCGAAGATGAAGCCCAGCAGGATTCCGAGTGGCAATGCCAGAACGCCGCGCAGCAGAGCTTTTTTCACCGAGCGCTCGACCGTACTCTCGGCAACACCGAAGCCGATACACATGAGGGTGATGATGCTGGGTAGCATCAGGAAATTGCCCCAGCTATGCGACGGCCCGTCGATAAATCCCGGTTCCGCAAGTCCCCAGCCGGCGAGCGCTCCCAGCAGACCGGCGAGTCCGAGGTAGAACCATCCCTGCAAGAGAATGCTGCCACGCTCGGCTGTGACCGTCACCATCTGTTCTGCCGTTTCATTGATGGTGCCGTAAACCTTCGTGCCCGTCGGCGACGACCCGGCCGGTGCGATGACGCCCGCCGACGGCAGGATGATGGTTGCCAGGTCTTCCGCGGTTATCTTGATTCCTTCCGGATCATTTGGCCTTGGCATCGTCCCCCTTTTTGCTGCCAGGATCAGGACCGGACGGCTGGCCTGATTTCGCCGGATCGGCCTGCTGCGCGGCCTCGCCCTTCGGTTGCCATTGCCCGACAACTTCCCCGGTCTGTGCGTCGATGAGCTTGCCAGTTGGATCCAAGAACACCGGCACCAGGACCGAGCGGGGCAAAAAGTACCAGGAGAGCAGACCGCCAAGAACGAGCAGTGCGAGCGAGAAGAAGACCTTCGCTACCAACTCTTCAAGCGATATCGCATCTTCAGTGCGTGCCCGCTCCGCCTCGTCGCGCATCACTCGAATGCGCCGGTTGCCACCCGGGGTCGCCGGCTTGGCCGCGGGCTTGTCCTGTGTATTGGCTACATTGCCCTCTGCGCCATGAACCTTTGCGCCCTCTTCCGCGCCGGCCTCAGCAACTTCACCGCCGCGCCGATCCTGCACGGCAACTCGCGTCAGGCGCTCGATACGCCCGTCGACCCAGCCAAAGCACCCCTCTTCATCCGAGTGAGGATCGAAAACCCAGGCAACCTGCCCTGGCGAGGAAAAGAAGTTCTTATGAATAAAGGTGTCGTGTTCGGAAAGGAAAATGCCAAATCCCGGATGCGAGTGGTACCAGCCCACAATCCTCTCACTGGGATATTTCTTGTCCTTCACCGCGTAGATGTGCTCCCAGGTATCCTGGGTGAAGGTGACGTGAGCTCCCGCCTGGTCCGCATTCTCTCCCTCGATGCTAGCTGTCACCTCGATACGCTGATCCTTATCTTGTCCGATCAGTACGCCGCAGATCTCCGTCGTATTTGAAGCCCGCGCGTGTTGCCGGATCTTGCGCACGACTTCACTGTCGACCAGCAGAAACGGCTGTCCCGCCCCGGTTTTTGTTTTGGCTCTCATCGCGTCACTTGGCCCGCAGAGATTTCGGCAAGACTCCCTAACACTCTGGGTGCATCTCCATATGGGGTGTACCCAATCTCGCGATCGCCGCTGCGCGCGATGAATACATCGAGAGGCGGCAGCCCGAGATCGCTCAGCTTGCGCTCGCCCGGCTCGCTGTCCCCCAGGTACGAGTTGAGCGAAATCACTGTGCGTAAGTGTCCGTCAGTTCTACATGCGGCCTGTTCGAATGGAACGGTTCCGATCGGACGGTAGAGCTCTTCTTCCTGTTTGCAGTTTGGGCACACAAATTTCTGGAGCACCTCGCGGCTGAACTCGATTACCACGTCAGAGGATCCCAGATCCGCTTGCGCGCGCCGTCGCAACCCTTCCAGGGTCAACTCCTGCGATGTTTCCGGCAAATGCACAATCTTCGGCAGCGTGTAATGGCTCATGCAATCTTCGTTCGCCGTGTATTCCACCACGTACGAAGAATGATGCATGCCCTCAAAAATGAATCCCTTGCTGGCCAGAGTTGGCAATCCATGGATGAGCTTCACCGCCTCCTGCACCTCGATGCCGGCGATAATCGAAGATATTGTCGGAGTAGTCGGAACTTTCCCCTCGGCAGCGGATTCCAGCATCAGCAGATTGCACGACA
>Ga0206930_1074_pt1 | contig 19491 bp, 16 predicted proteins | sample Alteio_BWOrgHeat_20_FD_152939 | JGI IMG/M metagenome (GOLD analysis project Ga0206930, IMG submission 152939) | Enriched cells from forest soil in Barre Woods Harvard Forest LTER site, Petersham, Massachusetts, United States -... | ecosystem: Environmental > Terrestrial > Soil > Temperate forest >... | reverse complement strand
GGCGGCCGAGGAGATGGGCGCAGGCGTGGATGCGGCGTCGCAGGAAAATTGGGAGAAGCTTCTCAATCTCCGCCGTGCGGTGCTGATCGCTTTGGAGGCTGCCAGGAATGAAAAGAGAATATCCGGAGCGCTGGAAGCCAAGGTCCTGCTGAACGGCGCGCACGCCGACGCCGCCGTTTGGAGAAAATACGCACGGCAACTGCCGGCGCTGTTCATCGTGTCCCAGGTGCAAATCGTCGAGCCCGGCAATCCCTCCGGCGAAGTGTGCCTAGGCATCGAACGGGCCGAAGGAACGAAGTGCGAGCGCTGCTGGAACTATTCCCCGCGCGTCGGCGAGAACGCCACCTGCCCCACGGTGTGTGACCGCTGCGTGGCGGCGCTCGAAGAGATCGAGCGCGCGAGCTCCTAATGGCCACGGAGCGGAGCGGCCGCTGGCTCTGGCTCGTATGCGCCGTGGTGGCAGCGGATCGCGCGAGCAAGTACGCCATCGAACGGACCACCGACGAAGGCTTCCGGCGAGAACTAATTCCCCATGTGGCATGGCTGGTGCACAGCACCAATTCCGGCATCGCGTTCGGGATGTTTTCCGGCGCTACTACAGGATCGGGCTGGGCGGCTATTTTATTGATGGGCACTTCGGCGGCGGTGATCCTGGTACTCGGATGGCTCTTGGTTGCCGGACGCGCAGGCGCAGTGCTGGAGCAGGCCGGTCTGGCGTTGATTGCCGGAGGAGCGGCCGGCAACTTGCTGGATCGCATCCTGCATCATGGCGTGACGGATTTTCTGGAGCTGCATGCGGGCCGATTCGAATGGCCGGCCTTCAATGTGGCGGATTCCTCGATCACTATCGGCGCGCTACTGATTTTGTACGAGCTTCTGCGTGGGAAACGGGAAGCAAGCGGAGAGCGCGCATGACCCGGCCCCGGACGCCGGGGGGGATACAGCCCACAACGCAACGCTTTATTTCCACCGCCGAAGATACGGGACGGCGGCTGGACCTGTTTCTCGCTTCGCGCCTGCCGGAACTGAGCCGCACGCGAATCCAAGAATTGATCCAAGGCGGCCAAGTACGCGTGGACCAGCGCCTATCGCAACCGGCATTCCGGCTTACGGCGGGCACAGTGATCGAGATCGCCGTGATTCCACGGCCGGCGTTAACGGCGGCGGCGGAAGACATACCGATTGCCTTGCTTCACGAGGACGAGGATTTCGTGGTGGTGAATAAACCGGCGGGAATGGTGGTGCATCCCGGAGCTGGGGCGCCGCACGGTACGCTGGTCAATGCACTGCTGCACCACCTGCGGACTCTTTCCGGCGAGGGCGGCACACTGCGGCCCGGCATCGTGCACCGGCTGGATCGCGGCACGTCGGGCGCACTGGTGGTGGCGCGCAACGACGCGGCACATCGCGCCCTAGCGGACCAATTTCGCGCACGGACAGTAAGCAAAACGTACATCGCGCTTCTCCATGGGCGCATGGCACGCGATAGCGGCACGATCACGCGGCCGATCGGACGCGATATGCGCCAACGCACGCGGATGACGGCGCGTTCGGGTACGGGACGCGAAGCACATACGGACTGGCAGGCGCTGCTGCGCTTGGGAAACTTCACGCTGGTGGCCGCCCAGCCGCGCACCGGCCGCACACACCAAATTCGCGCCCATTTCGCGGCGATCGATCATCCCCTAGTGGGCGATACGGTGTATGGCGCGCCGCGACAGGCGCGCGCCGGGCGCGTCTTACTGGCGCCGCTGGACCGGGTGTTCCTGCACGCGGCGCGGCTGGGTTTCGCGCACCCGCGCAGCGGCGAAATGGTGGACGTTCGAGCGCCGCTGGCGAGTGAACTGCGCGCCCATCTGGGCGAAATGGCCACGGCTCTGGGCGTCGAAGCGCGCGTGGTTGACGCGGCTCTGCGCGGGTACCTATAATTCCCGCAATGCGTGTCCGCATCGCTCTCCTGATCATTGGTTTGATTGTTTATGGCGTCGCCGAGGTACGGGCGCAACAAGCGCAACAGCCTGCTCCGCCAGCAACGGCAACGGATCAAGCGACTTCCCAACCAAATACGCAAGCAAATTCGCAAGGCGAGGCGATTCGGCGCACCGTTAACCTGGTCAACGTGCTTTTCAACGTAGTGAACCAACACAACAAGAATGTGGTTGACCTGACGCAGGCGGATTTCAAGGTTTTCGACGACAACATGCCGCAGGACATCCGGTTCTTCAGCCGGCAAAGCGACCTGCCGCTGCGCGTGGGGCTGCTGTTGGATACCTCCAATAGCATTCGCCAGCGGTTGAAGTTCGAGCAAGAAGCGGCGATCGATTTTCTTTATGACGTGATCCGGCAGGACAAAGACCAAGCCTTCCTGATGAACGTGGACGACTCCCCGGAGGTCTTGCAGGACTTTACGGGAGATCTGAACCGCTTGCGCGACGTCATTCAGAAGCTTCGCGCCGGCGGCGGCACAGCGCTATACGATGCCATCTATCAGGCGACGGAGCATCTGTCCAAACGCGTGACGCAGCCGTCGGACACGCCGCTGGAGGCGCGCGGCGTACTGGTGGTGATCAGCGACGGCGACGATAACGTGAGCCGGCATTCGCGCGGGGAGGCCCTGGAAATGGCGCAACGGGCCGGCTTTGTCATCTACACCATCAGCAGCAGCGCCGACTGGATCGTTACCGATACCCAGAAAAAGAACGACGACAGCTCCATCCGGAGATCATTTAAGAACGAAGGAGACCGGCTCCTTGAACAGTTCGCGGATGACAGCGGCGGCCTGGCTTTCTTCCCCTACCACATCGACGATTTGGCGCAGTCATTTACCAACATCGGGGAGGAATTACGCAGCCAGTATTCCCTCGGCTACGTTCCCTCCGGGCGGGCAGCCGACGGACGATTCCACAAGATCCGCATCGCGGTCGACGTAAAAGGTTATAAGGTGCAAGCACGGAGCGGGTACTTCGCGGACGCGGCGGGAACGGCGGAGCCCGGGGCGGGCACGCCGAGTAAGTAATCGCGGGCTAGTTCTTAGGCGCGTAATAGCCGCGGCGCGTGAGCACTTCGAGATCCTTCTGCGTGGCTTCCACCTTGATCTTGCGGTAGGCACCGTCACGCGCCGAATTGCCGGAGGAGTAGCCAAGGGTGTACTGGCTACGCAGCTCGTCGCTGATCTCCTGAAAAGCAGCTTCCAGTTTCTTTTCGTTGTTAACCACGATGGTGCGGCCGCCGGTCTCATCGGTAATCTTCTTGGCGACGCTTTCATTTACGGCGAAGTGGTACGGGTCGCCAATCAACAAGATATGGATCACGGCATCGGTACGCTGGGCAGCTTCGATGGCATCCTGCACATGGAGCCTGCTGCCTTCATCCTGAGCGTCGGTCAGGATTATTAGGGCCTTACGTCCGGCTTCGTCGGCCAACTTATCGTGGCATGCCAGGTAAACCGCATCGTAGAAAACCGTTCCGGGCGTATTGCTGGGCAAGGGGCCCTGAGCGCTAGGGGCATTGATGCGCGCGCGCTGAATGGCGCGGTCGAGGGTGTTGCGATTGTCGGTGAAGTCAGCCAATAGATCGGCATCGCTATCGAAACTCATCACCATGGCAAGGTCGTTCTTGCGCAAGACGGTGGTAAGAAAGCGCGTGGCGGCCTCCTGCTCGGCCGGAAGAGTGAATTGTTCGCTGCCGCTGGTATCGATGAGCAACCCCAGAGTGATGGGAAGAGTGGAATCGCGCGAGAAGTAAGTAATCTTCTGTTCGGCGTTGTCTTCGAAAATCTTGAAGTCATTTTGCTCCAGGCTGGTCACGACGCGTTTGGTGTGCTTGTCGCGCACGGTGGCAAACAGATTGACCAAATTTACCTGGACCCGGATGGGCTGCTGCGCCTGCGCGGTCTCCTGGGCGGCGCCCGCAGCGATCCGTGACGGAACGAACATCGCGGCCACCCCAGCCGCGAACAAAAGAATCACGCCGAGCCGCATCAAACGCATCGTATAATCTCCAGTGGCGCCGCCGCGAATGGCGCAAAGTTAGGATGCGAGGCAGCAGCGCGAGGATGCGTGAAGCAATGCCGCGCAAGCGCCTCCGCAACTAAACCATGCCTTCTTCACGGAGCACATTCTCCAGCCTTTTTCTAGCGATTAGTATAACGCTGGCGGCGGGCACAATAGCCAGCGCAGGCCGGCCGCAGGCCGCCGGACCACAACCGCCTATCCCGAATGCGACTCCCCAAGGATCCCCGCCGCCGCAGGTAGGAATCCGCAGCACGGTGGAATTGGTGGTGGTTCCGGTAACCGTGAAGGCTCCGGGCGGCGAGCTTGTGGGCGACCTACGCCGGGACGAATTCCGCATCTTCGAAGACGACGTGGAACAACGCATATCGCTGTTCTCCGCGGAAGCAACGCCGCTTTCGGCGGTGCTGCTGGTGGACGACGACATGAATACCAAACCGGCAGATGAGGTGCAGAAGAGTTTGATGTCCATGGCCGGTGGCTTCAGCGCCGACGATGAAGTGGCGGTGGCGCGGTTCGATGCGTTCTATACGCCGGTGCTGGACTTCACCGCGGACAACGACCAGTTAGTCACCGAGCTCAAACGGCTCAAGCTGAACAGCTCGATTCCGGGAGTAGGCTCGGACCCGATGCGCTCAGGCCCAAGCATCAATAACCATCCGGCGCCGGGCATGGAAGCTCCCGCACAAGGAGCGACGCGCGGCTTGACGACAAAACATATTGACGATGCCATTCACGGCGCAGCGGAACAACTGCGCAGCCGGGATCGCGAACGGCGCAAAGTGATTTTCATAATTTCCGACGGCGCGAACGCCAGAAACAATACCTACAACTATGACGATACGCTGAAGCTGCTGCTGTCCTCCGATGTTTCGGTGTACGCCATCGGGATGGATGCGGCGATCTTGAATCTGGGGAAAAGCGTGCTGGCGCGCTACGCACACGCAACGGGCGGCGACATCACCTATGCGGGACGCAGCGCGGAGCTGGGAAATCTGTACGCAGAGGCCGCAGAGCAGGCGCGCCTGCAATACACCATCGGCTATGTGCCGGCCGGCACGGATCGCACCAACAACTACCACAAGATCGAGGTGCGCGTGCGGCGGCCGGGGCTCAATCTACTGACCCGCAGCGGCTACTATTCGGTGCCGCAATGAATCGCCGCGGGAGTATGAAGCGGGCCTAGTAATTCACAGAAAAAGGCCGGTAGGAATCTAGACAGATGTATCGAATGGGGGCGTCCAGTGGACGCCCCGTTTTTATTTTTTCGCGGCGGCACCGGCGGACACCTTGGGCGACGCCAGCCGGCCATCCGGAACGGGCTCAATCCGCTGGTAACGCTGCATTTCATGAGTGGGACAGAGAAAGCGAAATTCACATGATTTGCATAAGTGGCCAGGGGTAGGATCGAACTCGCGAGCACGGATATCGGCGGCAATTTCCTGGATAAGGCCGCGCACGAGTCGCAACTGCTTTTCGTCGCGCTGGGCGACCACGGACTGATTGGTTTGCAGGTTGTAGTAGACCAAGCGCACCGGTTCAAGCTCAAGCTCCTCACGCACGGCTAGGGCGTAGACGCTCAGCTGCACGTCCTTTCGCGCATCGGTTTCGGTCTTGGGCTTTCCGGTCTTGTAGTCGACGATCTCCACGGCGCCGGGTCCGGCGCGATTGACCTGATCCAAGCGCCCGGTAACGCGAACGTTATTCTCCAGTTCCAGAGTAAAGGGCTTCTCTTGGGCAAAGATGTCTTGGGGAGCGTCCAGGCAAGTGGCATGAAATGCGCGCAACTGCTCCATGCCATCGCGCTGATAACACTCCTCCTGGCAGCTGTCCTCGAAGCCCGCGGAAATCCACTCGCGGCGGAAGATGTCGGCGACATCCTCAAACGGCGGACGCAAACCCTTGCGCAGTGAAGCGATGAACTGTTTGATCGTGGTATGCATCACATTACCAAAGGTCATCGCCGCCGCCGGCCCTCCGCGCAGGCCCCAGACGTAGCTGAACAGATAACGCTGCGGGCAATTCTGGTAAGACTGGATAGAGGAAGGGCTCAATTGCAGCGGTTCGAACGCCGGCGGCCGGTATTGCGCGGCCCAAGCGGCGATCCGCGAATAAACGCGCGCGCGGTTAGGGGTGGTGGCAAAGAGCGCATCGTCCATGCTTAGCTGGCGCGGCTGCGGCGCCGCGGGGACAACGGGGGCCGACTGCGCAACGTTTTGGCGAGCGAGAGCCGGAGCGCTCAAAATATCGTCGAGAAAAACGGAGGGCTTGGAGCGCTGGTTCACCACGGTGGTGAGCGTAAGGCTGTCGCGGGCGCGGGTGACGGCTACGTAGAAGAGCCGCCGCTCCTCCTGAATGTGAAAATCCTCTTCCGGCAGCTCTTCCTTCATCAAAGCCGCGGGAAATTCCAGCACGCTTTTGCGCGGGGGCTGCGGAAAGGCGCGATGCGTGAGACGCAAGATGAAAACGTGCTCGAATTCGAGTCCCTTGGCGGCGTGCACGGTCATCAGTTGCACGGCGTCGTCGGAATCCTGGTCCAGATTAATCTGGCCGCCGGCCTGGGCAAAATAATCGAGATACTCAACAAGCTCCGCCAAGCGCGAAGTGTCGCTTTTCGGCTGCCATTCGCGGATGAATTGCACCAGGCGGTCCATATAGCGGCGCTCGTCCGGAGCAACGAAGGAAGAAAGCTGCAGCCATTCCGCCAGAGCGTCGAAGAGATCCACCGCCGTCAATTTTTTAGCGCGAGTCCGCAAGGCCGCAAGGCCGGAGACGAGTTCGCCGGTCTGGCGTCCCGATCCAGCAAACAGAAGTTCCCCTTGGGCCGCTTGCAGCTCATCCCAGAGCGAAGATTTGCTCCTGTTGGCTCGCTCGCACAGCCGGACCAAGTCGGCAGGCTGCAATCCCCAGGCCGGAGCGGCGAGCACGCGCGCACAGGCGACGTTGTCCCAGGGCTTCACCAACAGACGTAAATAGGCAAGCAGATCACGAACCAGCGGATGGCCGAGAATCGAGAGATTGCGGATGACATAAGGAATGCCGCGCTGTTCGAGAGCCTCGACAAGGTTCTCGCGATGAATGTGAATGCGAAAGAGGACGGCAAAGCAACTCCACGGTCGGCCAGCGCGGTGAAGGCGCTCGATCTCAGCGGCAATCCAGCGGGCTTCCTCCGCAGCCGAAGCAAATTCGGCTATCTGAACTTTGTCACCGTCGGCCTTGTGAGGCACCAAGGTCTTCTTCGGCAACAGAGGTGAATCCTCGAGGAAATTGGTAATTTGTCCGGCAACGCGGAGTATGCGCCCGGTAGAGCGATAGTTGTCGACCAAGGGATGGACGAAGCGCGAGGCGGCTCCGGCATCGGCGCGGGAGAGGCCGGCAAAACGCTGCAGAAAGATCGTAAAGCTGCCGAAAGAAGCGCCGCGAAAACGGTAGATTGCCTGCGCATTGTCTCCGACGGCGAGGATATTGCGATGATCGGCGGCCAGACGCCAGAGCAGCTCGAGCTGCGCGACGTTGGTGTCCTGGAATTCATCCACCAGGATGTAACGGAAACGTTGACGCAACCGGGCCGCGAATTCCGGATCCCTGTCCAAGGCATGTACAGCGTCAAGCAATTGCATGCCGTAGGTCAGACGGCCGCCTTCGCGCAACAGGCGATCGCTTGTCCGGTAGGCGCGGGCAACCTCTTGCTGCTGGGCGATGAACTCTTCGCGAATGCCCCTCTCATCTTTGGCGAGCGAATCTTGCTCGCGCGCGTGGCGCTCGGCCAGCGAGGCTACATAGCGGTCGTAATCCCCCGGCGTGACCAGCTCATCCTGGCAGCGCGAGAAAAACTTTACGAAGTCGCCTAGGAATTGGCCGGGCTCGGCCAGGCGGCGGTAGCGTTCGAGCGCGAGCAACCGGAGGTTGCGCCGCAGCAAAATCCAATGGCCGACGTCGTCGAGGGGTTGGAGCTGGGGGTTAAGCTCCAAAAGTATGGCAGTGCAAAAGGCATGGAAGGTACCGAGGAAAACCTCGCGGCCGCGCTCGGGAATGGCGCGCGCGACGCGATACTTCATCTCGGCGGCGGTCTTCTCGGTAAACGTCAGACCAACGATAGCTTGGCCGGGAAGTTGCGGATCGTCCTCCAGCAGGCGGCGGATGCGCTCGGTAATTACGCGGGTCTTGCCAGTGCCAGCGCCGGCGACGACAAGTAACGGCCCTTCGCCGTGCTGCACTGCGGCGCGTTGCTGGGTGTTGAGCGGGTCTTGGGATTTTGCAGCAGGGGAAAGGGGCTCAAAGAGATCGTACACACAACAATCCTAGCCCATTTGCGCGGCCCGCGCACGCGGAGGGCGGGAGCAAGCGATCTTCCTAATCCAAAGAAAAAGTACCCAGACTTAGCGCTTGGGGTTCTTGCGGCTGCGCCGTTTGGGACGAGCGGGATTCACGGGAGCGTCGCCGATAAGCTCCGCAGTCATGATGCTGGTGACGAAGAGCTTACGGCCGTGATTGTCAAAATCGATCGCGGTACGTTCGACGTCGGACTCGGTTACAATCCCAACGCCGTACTGCTGGTGCCGAACCTGCTGTCCACTGGAAAGAACTTGCACATCTGCCTCCTCAACGAATCGCCACATCCGGAACACCCACGACAGGGACAAGCCAAAGGGGCTACTATTACAAGACTAAATATATCACAAAATGGCCCTAATGTCGATGGCGGAGCGGGGCGGGAATCACTGTAAGTTACAGACTATAAGTATGTTATCTGCACACGGATCGCGGATACTGTCGATTGGGCAGAACAGGGCGGCAATTGACTGCCAATCGCCGACGGGCCTATGCTCTTTGATCGCCACATTGCATGGCGCTTGGAGGAAGTCTTGAGGGTATTGCGAGTCCTGAGTCTGTCGCTTGCCGTAGTCTTGGCCGGGGGTCTGGTGGCGCTCGGCGGCGGGCTCACCGGCAACGCCATGCGATTTTCCAGCACGGCCGCAGCAGCCACAACCCAAAGCTTTGACCGCTCGGATCTCGATAGGAGTTGTAAGCCCTGCCAAGACTTCTATCAATACGCTACAGGCGGCTGGGCTCAGCACAATCCGATTCCTCCCGCGTATGCGAGCTGGGGGCACTTCGATGCCCTGCAAAACAAAAACCAGGAAGTTTTGCGAAGCATTCTGGAAAGTGCAGCCGGCTCTAAGAATACCTTTCCAGGGTCCATCGAACAGAAAATCGGCGACTTTTATGCCAGTTGCATGGATACCAAACAGATCGAGGCCGACGGAATCAAGCCCATCGAGGCTGAACTGGGACGCATTGCGGGCATTGAAAACAAGGCGCAACTGCAGGAAGAGGTGGCACGGCTGCAGGGGCTGGGGGTCAGGGCGCTTTTCCGCTTCGGCTCCGAACAAGACGACAAGAACAGCAGCCAGATGATCGGCTCGGCGGACCAAGGCGGCCTGGGACTTCCGGACCGGGACTACTACGTCGAATCGGATGACCGGGCACGGCAAATTCGCGAGCAGTACATGGAACACATCGGCAAAATGTTCCAGTTGGCGGGTGAGACGAACGAGAGCGCAACGTCAGATGCCCGCTCGGTACTGGCCACAGAGACCGAGATGGCAAAGGCTTCAAAGACACGAGTGGAGTTGCGCGATCCCGAGGGGAATTATCACAAAATGAACCCGGCGGAACTTCGCGCGCTCACGCCGGATTTCTCCTGGGATGCATATTTCCATACGATCGGCTTCCCCGAAATCGCCGAGGTTAACGTGGGCCAGCCGGAGTTTTTCCAGGCGCTTAGCCGGCAGCTCGCGTCGGTACCCCTAGAGGATTGGAAAACGTATCTGCGCTGGCACTTGCTGCATGCCTTCGCGCCGGCCCTCACCGCCAATTTCGTGGATGAAAACTTCAACTTCTTCGGGCGGGTGCTGACCGGGGCCAAGGAAGTCCAGCCGCGCTGGAAACGCTGCGTGGTGTCCACGGATCGCAACCTAGGCGAGGCGCTAGGACAAAAATACGTGGCACAGGCGTTTCCGCCGGAAGCCAAGATGCAAGCAAAGGCCATGGTCGATAACCTGGTCGCGGCGCTGCGGGCCGATCTCGCAACCCTTCCCTGGATGAGCGACGCAACGCGGCATGAGGCGCTTGGGAAGCTGGCGGCGATAACCCTGAAAATCGGCTATCCCGACAGGTGGCGCGACTATTCCTCCTATCAGGTGACGCGGGGGCGTTACCTGGAAAATATACAGGGTGGCAGCCTGTTTGAGTTTCACCGCCAACTCGCGGAGATCGGCAAGCCGGTAGACCGAACCGAATGGGAGATGACGCCGCCCACGGTGAACGCCTACTACGACGCAAACATGAATGAGATCGTCTTTTCGGCGGGCATCCTGCAGCCGCCATTTTTCGACCCCAAAGCCGACGACGCCTTGAACTATGGGGGTATCGGCGCCGTAATCGGCCATGAAATGACGCACGGGTTCGACGACCAGGGCAGGAAATACGACGCCCAAGGGAATCTGCGCGACTGGTGGACGCCGCAAGACTTAAAGAATTTCCAGGAGCGCGCCACCTGTGTGGAAAAGCAATTCGACGGATTCGCGGTGGCGGACGGTCTTCACGAAAACGGCAAGCTGGTACTGGGGGAAAGCATCGCCGACCTGGGCGGGATCACTATCGCGCACATGGCGTTTGAACGAACACTGGCGGGAAAGGCGGCAGCGCGGAAAATCGACGGGTTCACTCCCGAACAGCGCTTTTTTCTATCGTTCGCCCGGGTCTGGGGGACCATCGCACGGCCAGAATACGAGCGTCAACTGACGAAGACCGATCCGCATCCGTTGCCGCGTTTTCGAGCTAATGGGGTGATGATGAACATCCCGGAGTTTGCCACTGCGTTTTCCTGCCAAGCCGGCGATCCCATGGCGCGACCCGCCGATCAGCGTTGCAGGATTTGGTAGCGAACCACTAGTGCAACGGAACAGGATCTCCGTCCAAGTGATCCTCGCAGAGAATGTTTTCCTCAAGCTCCATTTTAGGCTTCAGCGCAAAGGTCTTGTGCACGGTAAAGGGCTTGGTATAGGCCTTGGGATCGTCGATGGTCATGTCCAGCGTCATCGTGTCATGGTCAACCCGCCGCAGGCGCTCGGTAAGGTGTAGAGCGTCGGTATGCACGTGGCCCGCGCTATCGAGCCAGGTTTTGTCGTTCAGGCCAATGGTATCCACCACCAGCACATCGCCTTCCCAATGGCCAATGGAATGGCCCATCCAGGTGTGGCCGAAATCCTTGGGATGTTCGCGCCCGTCGATCCAGAATTGCCGAATCTCGTTATCTTCCTGAATAAACATGAGGACGCGGGACGGGCTCTGAATGAATTCAAACGCGCTCCAGGTCCTGGTCGGACCTAGAGGAAAGCAATTGGCAAGATCGGGGCGCAATTCGTTTCGGCCAACGCCGGCGTATCCATAGGTGCCGGGAGGTATGCGGTTGTACACGAACGCCTCCTTGGCCCAGGGCTTCATAGGATATGGCTCATCCATAAGCGATCCAGCATCGCCGGTTTCGTGGTTTAGGTAACCCAGGGGCACTTTCACCTCTCCCCTGGATATGCGATTTCTGAGAGCGGCTTGCCGATTGGGCTTCCCGCCCCAGACTCCCGACAAATCCGGAACGGTCCCAGCCTTGGCCGCCCCCTGCCGACCGGCCTGAGCAAAGAGAAACGCCGAGAAGCCAAGCGCCATCACTCCCGCCAATATTGGACCAATTGATGGAGTTCGCATCTTGCTCACACCTTTCTTTGCCTAAGCCAACCTGCACAATGGGTCGTTTAGCCGATTCGTGTTACTCGTCGCCGTGGGTTTGCTTCTCTTTACCGTTGATTACGTATCTTCGGGAGGCCATGAGATGACGGCCGTCCTTGGCAGGGCCTCCGCTAGCAGCCACCGTATCGCCCGTTCTAATTGTTTCGGAGTTCCAACCAGCCGAGTGCAGGGTCGAAGGTCCGGGCATTTCGATGTCCCACCGATCGACGGTGCCGTCGGCATTCTTTACGTTGAGAACCATGCGGCAGTGCGGGTTCACAAACCGAAATTCCGCCACCGTTCCGGTGACCGTGATGGGGTGCTCATTGTCAGCCCAAGACATCCCATGATGGGCCAGCAAAGGGAAGGCGAGCATCAAAAGGACCGCAGACAGAGCAAGCACAGCAAGCAGTCTATTTTTCATATCATGCCTCCGTAACGTCAATAGGATTTCCAGAAGCAGCGATTTCCCTTTCGCGTCAGGGCGCCGCGGTCTCTACTGCGCCGGGGCGGGCCTGGTGGATTGCGGCTTGGTGAACTTGCCATTGTCGATCGGTACATTCTCCTGAACCTTGTCGATGTGAAGACTGGCTTCCGAGCCGATCGCGGAGAGTGGCGATGCCGGCTTCATCTGTATCTGGTAGGGCATCCTTACGCCGCTTCCGGTATCGCGATAGTCGTCATAGTCGACCCGGGCGGCGCTGTTGCCTATGGGAGCCGGCTCCAGGGTGACCGTTCTTATGAGCAGTCCCGTTTGCATGTCAAAGTAAAAGTGGTCGGGGCCGCCGCCATTCTGCGGAATGCCCGTCACCACATAAACGTCGTGGTTGTTAACCTTGTCCTGGCCGGTGGTCGTCAGGCGCTTGTACTCCTGTTTGAAATTGAGCGGCGCGTAGAAATCCGCGATCCGCTTGGCGCGCGGCGCGCCAATGCCATCGGCTTCGACGACCCTGCCGGTGGAGAGTTGGAACCATCCTACCGTACCGTCAAAGCCGTCGGAAAGCGGGTATTGCAACTGAGGCTTGGGCGTGGGCGGCTGGTACACGTCAACGACGAGGTATGGCGCCTTCTGGTATATCTGAACCAAAGTAGGCACAGAAGAACGCCCGTGAACGCCGACGGGAACGGTTTGCGTGCCGGTGATGACGCGGCTGGTCACTTTACGAAGGGCCTGCTCTCCGCCAATTGCTTGAACGTACTTGCTAATGAGCTGATCCGCGGTGGGCAACGCCGGACCTTTGGGCTTCGCGGGCTCATCACCGGCGGGAAGAACGGGAATATCAAGCGGAAGATCGGCGACCGGATCCGCGTTGCCGCGATGGCACGTGTAGCAAGTGACTTCGGGCTTTCCGTCAAACGAACTCTTGTTGAGCTCCTGCACCATGGTGATCATCTTCCGGGCGGTTTGTTTGGCCTCGAGATCATCCTTGGTCCGGTCGTCAAGATGACAAAACGTGCAGCTCACGCCGAGGTCTCCGCTGATCAGATGCATGTTGGCATCCAAGTCATCCGCGGGCGTTCCCTGAAGCACCTTAATATTTTTGTACACCCGCTCCGCGGTTTTTCCCGCAGTTGACGGCTGCTGGGCGGCCGCGCCGAGCACACCGGAAAACATCAACGCACAGGAGGCGCTGAGGATTCGAATCGAACGTGGGGCGTGAGGCATGGGGTTATTCCTCTCTTCCTAAATTTGTGGGGGCTCGGTCCTCTTGGTTGAACCGAGCCCCCGAAAGTTGTGCTCAGAATCATGCCGGAAGCCCTAGTGTAAGAGAATGGGGCTGCCCAACAATTTGTCCTCGCAGATGATGCTTTCCTCAATTTCCCAGTTGGGCTTTAACTGGTACAACTGGACCTTGGAATTAAAAGGCGCGGTATAGGCCTTGGGATCGTCGACGGTCATTTGGAGCGACATGGTCTCGGGATCGACGCGGCGGATGCGCTCGATCAGGTGCATCTTGTCGCTATGAACGTGACCGGCGCCATCGAGCCAAGTTTTATCCTTCATTCCGATGGTGTCGGCCACCAGCGTATCTCCCTCCCAGTGGCCGATCGAGTGGCCCATCCATGTCGCATCCCAATCCTTGGGATGTTCCCGGCCGTCCGTCCAAATTTGGCGCACCTGATGGCCCCACTCGTATAGAACGAAAACCCTGCGAGGACTCTGAATAATCTCAAAATTCCAAACCCCTCCGCCCCAAGCTGTCGTCGGACCCTTGGGATAACAGTTGGCGTAACTGGGATTCATTTCGTTGCGCGGGTACCCGTCAGGGTCGCGATTATAGTCAAATTCCGACTTGGCCCAAGGCTGCATGGGAAGAGGACCCTCCCACATGCCGGTTTCGGAAGGAGGATTGGTGGGCAGGTAACCATCGGGATGCTGGCTCACTTCAGCGCCCGCGCCCCTGGTGGCGCTGACGCGATTAGGATCCGGAGCGGTGATCTGTTTCGTTGCCCACAGACCCGTCAAGTCTGTCGACGAGGCCGCGGGCTGCTTGGCGTTCTGCGCCAGCAACAGAGCGGAGCAGGCCAGCACGCCCACGGCTCCGAACATTGCGCCCAGCAAGCGATTCCGCATTTCGGTTGCTCCTTGAACAGAACTACCAGGCGTTCATTTTGGGAGCGCCAGGCATGCAATTCACAACTTGCGCGGATTTTCTTGCGCCCGTTTCGCCGGAACGCTCCATTTATTCGCGCGTGGGCAACTCTACACCGTTGACCTTATATTTCCGGGAGGCCATGAGATGACGGCCATCCTTGGCGGGCCCACCGCTGGCAGCCACGGTGTCTCCTACCTTGATTGACGAAGCAGTCCAACCAGCGCGATGCAGAGTTTCGGGAGCAGGCATTTCGATATCCCATCGATCGACGGTGCCTTCCGCATTCTTTACGTCCATCACCATCTGTACATGAGGATTAACAAAGGCAAAGGACACGACGGTCCCGGTTACAGTAATGGGGTGCTCATTGTCGGCCCAAGACATCCCGTGGTGCGACAACAATGGGCTTGAGACGGTCAGCAGACCAGCGGCCATCGCCAGAAATACGAGAGCCTTACTCTTCATTGCGATTCCTCCGATGGAATAACCACGCTATGGCCCAAGTATCACACCAAAACAACCGTTGTCAAGCAAGCGACGAACCGGGGAAGAATCGCTCCGCGCGGATTCCGATGCGACGGAAACACTAAGCGTGCACTAATACACTACGCAGAAAAAACGGAAGAAATTGCATTCAACCGAGGCGAAATTCGGTTATGGCAGCCTGCGGTCCGGAGTGATCTGCTGCCTATCGGTCATAAGTTCGAGCAATGCAAGTTTCCCGGATGCCACGGCGCGTTCGAAAGCCTCGGCGAATGCCTCGGTTGATTCCACCTTTTCAGCATGGGCGCCGAACGACCGCGCGAGAGCCACAAAATCGGGAGTCGACAGGTCCGTACCGGAAACGCGGCCGGGAAAGCGCCGCTCTTGATGCATGCGGATGGTGCCGTACATGTGATTGTTCACGACCAGTACGATGACCGGGGCGCCAAACTGCGCGGCGGTCGCCAATTCCTGCGGGTACATCAAGAAACAGCCGTCTCCGGCGAAGCAGATCGACATGCGGTTGGGATGGCGCAGCTTTGCCGCAATGGACGCCGGAAACCCGTATCCCATGGCTCCGCTGGTCGGCGCCAACTGCGTTCGAAGCCGTTTATAACGAAAGAAACGATGGACCCAAGCGGTGTAGTTTCCCGCACCATTGCAAATCATGGCATCCGGGGGCAAACGCTGGGCCAGATGCGCGACGACCGCCGCGAGATCCACGCCCTTCTTCGGCGCCTGCTTCGGGTTTGCGGTCGTGAAGTTCAGAAATTCGAGGCGCATCTCTTCCGTCCAGGACTGCCAAGGCGCGTTGCTGAATGGAGCCAGAATGCTGATGGTTGCGGCGAAGGCCGCCGGGCTCGCATTGATCGCCAGATCGGGCTGAAAGACGCGGCCCAGCTCATTGGGATCGGCATGGATATGAATCAAGCGCTGCGAAATGCGCGGCGGCTTCAGCAGAGAGTAGCTTTGCGTGGGGACTTCGCCCAAACGCGTGCCCAGAGCGATCAGCAGGTCTGCCGCGCGAATTCGCTCGGCGAGTTGCGGCGACAAGCCCAGACCGAGATGACCGGCATAGCAGCGATGCTCGTTGTCAAAGAGATCCTGGCGGCGAAACGAGGCGATCACGGGCAGCTTATTGGATTCGGCAAACACCTTGATGGCAGAGCACGCCTGCTCCGTCCATCCCGAGCCACCGACAAGCAATAGCGGACGCTGGGCGCGACACAACTCCGTGCGAAGGGCATCAAGATCGGCAAGCTTGGGGACTGCTTGTACGGGACTGTAGCGTGCGGTGTTCGCCACAGAGCAAGTCTGGGCGAGCATGTCCTCGGGAAGCGACAAGACCACCGGCCCCGGGCGGCCCGAAGTGGAGCATTGAAAAGCCCGTAGCACGTATTCGGGAATGCGCGCGGCGTCTTCTATCTCCGCTACCCATTTCGCGAGGGGCGCAAACATTTCACGGAATTCAACTTCCTGGAAGGCTTCGCGGCCGCGGAAACCACGGTCCACCTGGCCAATGAACAAAATCATCGGCGTGGAATCCTGGAAAGCGGTATGCACGCCAATGCTGGCCTGCGTCGCGCCGGGACCACGGGTCACAAAACAGATGCCGGGGCGGCCGGTGAGCTTGCCGTCCGCCTCCGCCATGTTGGCGGCAGCGCCTTCGTGCTTGGCAACGATGAGCTGAAGGTCAGGCATATCGTGCAGGGCATCAAGGACATCCAGATAGCTTTCGCCGGGGACACAAAACACACGGTCGACGCCGTGCACACGCAATGCGTCCGCAAGAATTCGTCCGCCGGGCCGCTGCGGGATGGCATCTTCAGCAACGATCTTCGTTTCCGTAGTTTCTGTCTTATTCGGTTTGCTGATGGTCTTTTTCGGCTGAGGCTTAACCCGCTTAGGCATTGACTTCAAGCTCCTTACCACGCGTCTCCGGAAGTAGCGCCGTAGCTAATAGGACGACGGAGTAGGAACAAACTGCGCAAACACCGATCGCCGGCCCAAGATGTACGGCACCCACATAGCCCACAAGGGCCGGCACGAAAGAGCCAACTCCACGGCCGGTATTGTAGGAGAAACCCTGTCCAGTACCGCGAACCCGCGTCGGGAACAACTCCGAAAAGGTCGCACTCATTCCGGAGATGATTCCAGACTGGAAGAAACCCAGCGGGAAGCCGAGCACCAGCACCGCGAAACTGCTCAAGGGCGCGAGCGTATAGACCGCAACGGTGACGGCCGCCGCGCTGGCGGTGATAACAAACGTCCGGCGGCGACCGAGCCAATCGCTAAGATGCGCGGCCAGAACATAGCCAAAGAACGATCCGACAATGTTCACGCCCAAATAACCGCCGGTATTGAGCACCGACAGGCCTCGAACGAGCTTCAAATAAGTAGGCAGCCAAGTCAGGATAGTGTAATTGCCGCCGAGGGCACCGGCAGCGAGCATGCAGGAGACCACCGTGGTCCTAAGCAATCCCGGCTGAAATATTTCCAGCAGGTTGGATTTCTTCTTTTGATCCAGGCGTTCTTTTTTCATTTTTAGGTAGACTTCGGGCTCAGGCACCTTGCGGCAAATCCAGAGCACAACAATCGCCGGTATCAACCCGAGGAAAAAGAGGATACGCCAAGCCAAGGCAGGGGCAACAAAGCTAAATACCAGAGAGTACAAAAGGACTGCGGCACCGTAGCCCGCGGACCAGCCGCTCGAGACGGTTCCGGCAGCGCGGCCGCGCTTCTCTTTATTTATGGCTTCGCTGATCAAAACGCCGCCGGCGGCCCACTCACCTCCAAAACCAAGGCCTTGCAGGCTGCGCGCGAAAAGCAATTGCCAAAAGGAATTCGTCAAACCGGAAAGGACCGTAAAAGCCACGAACCACAGAATGGTCCATCGCAAAACCCGCACGCGGCCATAGCGGTCGGAGAGAATTCCGGCGATCCAGCCTCCCAAGGAGGAAACCAAGAGGGCGGCGGTGCCCAGAATCCCGGCCTGCCCCTTGGTCAAGCCCCACAATACGATCAGGGTGGGCATCACAACCACGTAAAGCTGCACGGCCATGGCGTCCAGAGTCCAGGCGGAGAAACAAGCCCAGAATGTCCGTCGCTCGGGGTCTGTAAGGGTGGAAAACCAATTACCCGATGCCACTTCTTGGTGCGGCAAACGGTTTACCAATTCAGCGTTCGGGCCTACCGCATTCACCACGTGGCACCTCCACTGAAAAGCGTCGAGCGCAAACCAGAAACCGGCATTGCTCTATTGCGTGTATTTTAGGTAGATGGTTCTTGCTTCGGTATAGAAATCGAGCGCCAGCGGCCCCTGTTCACGCATGCCGAAGCTGGACTCTTTTGTACCACCGAAGGGCAGCTGGTATTCGACTCCCGCCGTGGGGAGATTTACCGAAATCATTCCGGCTTCGATGCGGTTCATGAACTGGTGGACGCGCGACATGTCGTTGGAGACGATCGACGCGGAGAGACCGAACCTAACGCTGTTGGCCAGACGCATGGCATCTTCAAAATCTTCAGCGACCATGAGAGAGAGAACCGGTCCGAAGACTTCCTCCTGAGCGATGCGCATTTCCTTCTTTACGCCGCCGAAAATCGTAGGCTCGACGAAGTAGCCCTTGTCGTAGGCTCCGCCGGTCAAGCGATTGCCGCCGCACAGCAGTTGCGCGCCGTCTTTCTTGGCGATTTCGATGTAGTCCAGATCCACCTGCAACTGGCCGGCGTCCACGGCAGGCCCCATGTCAATGCCCGGCTCAAGCCCGTTGCCTATTTTCATCTGGCGTGTTTTGGCCACAAGCTTCTCAACCAGGGCATCGTAAATCGGCTTCTCGATTATCGCGCGGCTGCAAGCGGTGCATTTCTGTCCCGTAGAAAAGAATGCGCCATTGATGAGGACGCCCGAGGCGTAATCAAGATTGGCGTCTTTGAGGACGACGGTGGGGTTTTTCCCGCCCATTTCGAGCTGGACGCGGATTCTTCGCTTGGTCACTTTTTCGTAGAGGCCGCCCCCTACTTCGCACGATCCGGTAAACGAAATCACCTTGATCGCAGGGTGCTCAACGATGGTATTTCCGACGGTGCCGCCACCGCCCGTGATGTAGCTGATGACTCCGGGAGGAAGACCCGCCTCGTGGAGCGCCTCAACCAAGCGATAGGCGCTGAGGGGAGCGAGCGAGGCAGGCTTGATCACGACGGTGTTTCCGGCAATCAAGGCGGGCGCCATTTTCCAGGCGGGAATGGCCGTGGGAAAGTTCCAAGGGGTTATCAGACCCGCGACCCCGAGCGGCTTGCGAATGGTGTAACAAATGACTTCCTCGCGCTCAGAAGGGATCTTGTAGCTGAATTGCCGCGCTCCCTCACCCCCGAAGTAGCGGAAAATATTGACACCGCGCTTCACCTCGGCCTTGGCTTCAGGCAGAGTCTTGCCCTCTTCGCGCGTCATTTCCTCGGCGAGTTTGGGGAGGCGGCTGTCCAGGATCTCCGCGGCCTTAAAAAGGTATTCGCCGCGCTTGGGAGCGGGGAGGGCGGCCCAAGCGGCCTGGGCCTTGCTGGCAACATCGCAGGCTTCCAAGGTATCTTCCACACTGGAAGATTGAAACAATCCA
>Ga0206930_1087_pt1 | contig 19590 bp, 12 predicted proteins | sample Alteio_BWOrgHeat_20_FD_152939 | JGI IMG/M metagenome (GOLD analysis project Ga0206930, IMG submission 152939) | Enriched cells from forest soil in Barre Woods Harvard Forest LTER site, Petersham, Massachusetts, United States -... | ecosystem: Environmental > Terrestrial > Soil > Temperate forest >... | reverse complement strand
TATATTCATCATGCTGGCTTTTATAGGGTTGTGGCATCAGCATAGAAACGTTATTGCCAATCACTCGTTCTTGCGTATATTGAAATAGTTTGCAGGCCGCCGGATTGATGGATTCGGCCTTGCCATTTTCGTCGATGGTTAGGATGCCGTCGATGGCATTTTCAATAATAGCTTTTAATAAGGCGGCATTTTCCATGATCATCATAGGCGGCGGGATATCGGTAATGGTTGTTACAAATATCCTCACTGGCGTTTAAGGTAAAAGTAATGCATTTCATCAAAAAAAGTGATATTGATCACTTTTCTCCATAATTAAACTGTTAAGCATGGTTATAAGTCAGTTAAGCCGATGACACGCATCATTTTTTACTAACCTTTTTGAAGGGAGATTTGGACGTACACTAATTTCCAAATCGTGCAAGTACGCAAGACCTATATTTTAACAATTAACGGGGGCTCTTCAAGCCTTAAGTTTAGTCTTTTTAACCCTGTTTCGAATGAAATTGAATGGAACGGTTCAGTTAATTCTGCTGAAAGCCATATATTAGAAATCATAGATAGCGATCATAAGCGCCATATTTTCAAAAATAGTTTCACATCCGCCACAGATGAGGATTTTGCAGCCAAAACTATAATCGAATGGCTGGAAAGTGATGACCAACCATTTACCGTTATAGCTATTGGCCACAGGGTGGTACAAGGCGGCCCAGACCACAGGCAACCGGAGTTATTGACTGACAGTCTATTGAAGGCCCTTAATCAATTTGCGTATCTGGCACCAAATCACTTGCCTGAGCAGATTAAATTAATCGGGATCTTTACAGAAGCCTTCCCGGATATACCACAAGTAGCCTGTTTTGATACTTCCTTTCATCGTGATATGCCTGTTTACGCCAAATATTATCCGCTGCCGGCTCAATACAGGGATAAGGGGGTGATAAGATATGGTTTTCATGGCCTGTCATATGAGTATATTATGGAGAAACTGGCGCAACAGACGGAATTGCTGTCAAAGCAAAAGATCATCATAGCACATTTGGGCAGCGGCGCAAGTATGGTTGCGGTTAAAAATGGCAAAAGCGTAGATACTACAATGGGGCTAAGTCCAATAGGTGGCCTTGTAATGGGCACGCGCAGTGGCGACCTCGATCCGGGTGTTTTACTATACCTGTTAAAAGAGGAAAAAATGTCAGTAGATGAACTGGATGAATTACTCAGCAAGCATGCGGGATTGATGGCGATTGCAGGGATAAGTGATGTTAAAGAGCTGTTAAAAAACGAAACCGGTTATCCCGGCGTCGAGTTGGCCCTCACCATATTTTGTTACCAGGCGAAGAAGTTTATTGGGGCGCTTGCTGCGGCAATGGGCGGATTGGATATGCTGGTATTTACAGGAGGCATTGGTGAAAACTCGGCCATAATTCGCGAACGGATATGCTCAGGGCTCGATTTTATGGGAATTACTATTAACAAATCATCAAATAATAATGGGCATGAAATAATTTCTTCGACTGCAAACTGGGTAAAGGTGAGCGTAATGAAGACAAATGAAGAATGGGCGATAGCCAAGCATACACAAGAAATCATTAACCTGAAAAATAAAGTAAAATTATGAGCGTAATAAATCAAAAAACACTCGAAAATATAAATGACTACTGGAATGCTGCAAATTACCTGGCAGCGGGGCAGATATACCTCCAGGAAAATGCACTCCTAAAGGAGCCTTTGAAACCGGAGCATATAAAGCCCAGGTTGCTTGGACATTGGGGAACTTCACCAGGATTGAACCTTATCTATGTTCACCTGAACAGGCTGATCAAAGAAACCGGCGCCGACATGCTCTATGTCTGTGGGCCCGGACATGGAGCTCCGGCTATCGTGGCGCATACCTACCTTGAGGGGACTTATTCTGAAATTTATCCCGGTGTTCCGGAAAATGAGCAGGGGATGAGGCAATTATTCCGGCAGTTCTCTACGCCGGGCGGGATCCCAAGTCATGCGGGTGCTAATACCCCGGGATCGATTAATGAGGGTGGTGAATTGGGTTATTCATTAGTTCATGCTTTCGGTGCTGCTTTTGATAACCCTGATCTGCTTGTTGCCTGCGTTGTAGGAGACGGAGAGGCTGAAACCGGACCACTTGAAGGAAGCTGGAAATCAGTTGCCTTTCTAAATCCCGTAAGGGACGGTGCAGTATTGCCTATCCTGCACTTAAATGGCTATAAGATTTCGGGGCCAACTGTACTGGCACGAATGAATGATGATGAATTGCGTCAACTATTCGGCGGTCATGGATATGAAGTGTTTTTTGTAGAAGGTGATGATCCTATGACCGTTCATAAACTAATGGCCGAAACAATGGACATCGTTTATCACAAGATAAAAGGGATACAGAAAGCAGCAAGAACTAAAAATGTACCGTTTAGCGTGCTTTGGCCAATGATTATTTTACGTACACCAAAAGGCTGGACCGGCCCCAAGGAATGGGACGGATTACTTATTGAAGGAACTTTTCGATCGCACCAGGTACCTTTAACCGGAGTCAGGGAAGATCCAGCAAAATTAGCCTATATAGAACAATGGATGCGCAGCTATCACCCGGAAACGTTATTTGATGAGAACGGAAAATTAGTGCCTGAACTTGCTGAACTGGCCCCTAAAGGAAACAAGCGGATGAGCGCCCTGCCACATGCTAATGGCGGGGTCTTACTAAAAGACTTAATACTACCCGATTTCAGGAATTACGAGCTTGAGGTAACTGAACCTGGTACCGTTGAAGCAGAAAGCACGCGAAACCTTGGCAAATACCTGAGGGATATATTCAAGCTAAATCAGCAAAACAATAATTTCCGGATATTTTGTCCGGATGAAACAAATTCAAACCGATTGGAAGCGGTATTTGAAACAACTGAGCGCTGTTTTATGGAAGAGATTATTCCAATAGACGATAAGCTTTCGCCTGACGGCCGCGTAATGGAAGTTTTAAGTGAGCATTTGTGTGAGGGATGGCTGGAAGGCTATTTGCTTACCGGAAGGCACGGGTTGTTTCCTTGTTATGAGGCCTTTGTCACCATTGTGGATTCGATGGTTAGTCAACATGCCAAATGGATCAAAACATCGCGGGAACTACAATGGCGTAAGCCTGTGGCATCGCTGAATTATCTGTTAACCTCTCATGTATGGCGGCAGGATAATAACGGCTACAGCCATCAGGGCCCTGGTTTTATCGATACAGTAGTCAATAAAAAAAGTGCGGTAGCACGTATCTATTTGCCGCCCGATGCCAATACGCTTTTATCAGTTATGGATCATTGCCTGCGAAGCAAGGATTACGTGAATGTAGTTGTAGCTGGGAAGCAGCCTGAACTGCAATGGTTAAACATGGATGAAGCGGTGCATCATTGTGAACAAGGGGCATCAAACTGGGAATGGGCCGGTAATGAGGATGATGGGGAGCCGGATGTTATTTTGGGATGTGCCGGAGATGTACCTACGCTTGAAACTGTTGCCGCTGCTGAATTATTGCGGGAACACCTCCCGGAATTCAAGGTGCGACTTGTGAATGTTGTCGATTTAATGTCGTTGTCCCCCAAAGCCTATCATCCTCATGGTATGAGCGATGAATTATTTCAGTCATTATTTACAGATACCGCTCCGGTGATTTTCGCATTTCATGGGTACGTGCGCATTATTCATGATCTGGTACATGGCCGGCCCGATCCGGGGCGTTTTCATGTAAGGGGATATATGGAAGAAGGCACAACAACCACGCCTTTTGATATGGTGGTGCTTAACCAGATGAGCCGTTATCATTTGGCAATGGAGGCGGTAAAAAGAGGGCCGGCAATGTATAAGCATGCAGATGCCTTTATGACTTATTGTGAAGATAAGTTAAAGGAGCATCATGCTTATATCTGCAAAAATTTAGACGATATGCCGGAAATTAAAAACTGGAAGTTGAAAAGCAGGATGCAGGCCCAGGAATTAAGTGAATTATCAAGTAATAACGAATTATGATAACATGAAATTGAACTAATGAGGAAAGCATGTGTTTCAAAATGCTTTCCTCATAACCTTTACTTTAAATACAAGGATTTTTAAACAGATCATGATGAAAACAATACTTGTTATTTCTGATAATTCTGCGGCGGCGGAACATGCTGCACGGTTCGCTTTATTGATAGCACAAACAGTCCGGTCAAATATCCTGATCGCTAATATCTGTGCCGAAAAAAATCAGCCTGATCATAAAGTACTTGCGGGTGAGGGAGCGGAGGAGCTGATTGCCACCGAGCCGGAAAATTCTTTTACAGGACGATTAGAGGCTGCAAACGATACTGGTGATGGATTCAAACCTGCGTTTACCGAGATAAATATTTCGGATCATGATGAACAGCAATTGATTGAATTTATCAATCAGGACCATATCTGGTTGATAGTTAAAGGAATGTGCACCGATCAAATTGGAGGTAAGCCGGGCTTGAACTTAAATGCCATATTAAACAGGGTGCAATGCCCGTTATTGCTAGTTCCCAAATCATGGGTGATAAAAAAGCTTGAGCATATTGTGTACGTGGCAGATATGCGCTATTGCCGCACTAAGGTGGTTCGTTATTTAGCTGAACTGGCTCAGGAATTTAAAGCTGATATATCGGTAGCCCACTTCTCGGCCAAAGGGCTGCCCAACCTGGGCGACGAGTACGCTTTAAGTCTTTTTAATGCGGAGGTTTCCTCACATGTGCATTACGATCAAATATTTTTTAATAATATTAAAGAAAAGGACCTGAATAACACACTAGACGTTCTGATCAATGGCCTTCACAATGACCTGTTAACGATAGTGAACCATCGCTTTCACTTTGAGGAAATATTTGGCAGATATATAACCGATAACCTTCCATCGTTTATTACAATTCCATTGCTTATATTTCCATATTAAATAGCCTGATCATTTTGGAACCCAAAACTGCTCCTGAACCTGGTTTCTGGCATCTTAGCAAAGAAGATGCTTTCAGCAAGCTGTCATGCAGTCAAAAGGGCCTTGACAATACAGAAGCGGCTCAAAGACTAAAGACTTACGGCCCCAATACCATAAAAAATAACGCCAGATCTTCTGCTCTTCTATTATTTCTGTCGCAGTTTAAAAGCCCTGTGACTTTACTGCTGATCATCGCGGCTTTATTATCTGCAGCGCTTGGCGATGTTACTGATACCATCATTATTCTTGTCATTGTCCTGATCAGCAGTTTGCTCGGTTTCTGGCAGGAAAAGGGTGCGGCAGATGCTGTGAGAGAACTCCTGAAAATGGTGCAATTACACTGTACTGTGATGAGGAATGGTACTTCGAAAGAGATACCTTCAGAGGATGTTGTTCCGGGAGACATCATTGTGCTATCAGCCGGCGACATCATTCCCGGTGACAGCCTGATTATTGAATCGCAGGAGTTATTTGTGGATGAAGCTGCATTCACCGGCGAAACCTACCCGGTAGAAAAAGAATCTTGTGTACTGCCGATTGATACGCCATTGGCAAAAAGAAAAAATTCACTCTTTATGGGTGCCCATGTGATCAGCGGAAAAGCTACAGCATTGGTCATCAAAACCGGTAAGGATACTGAGTTTGGTAAAATTTCATCAGGACTCCAATTAAGGGCGCCAGAAACGGATTTTGAGAAAGGCATCCGTAAGTTTGGTTACATGCTTATGGAGATCACCCTGATCCTGGTGATCATCATTTTTGCAGTTAATGTTTACCTGCACAAACCTGTCCTTGATTCTTTTTTGTTTTCCCTGGCATTAGCGGTGGGGCTCACTCCCCAATTATTACCGGCAATAATCAGCGTTAACCTTTCCACCGGGGCGAGGCGAATGGCTAAACAGCAGGTAATTGTAAAGCGATTATCGTCAATTGAAAATTTTGGGAGCATGAATATTTTGTGCTCAGATAAAACAGGGACGATTACACAAGGTAAGGTAACATTAAAAGACACTTTAGATATTGATGGAAATCATAGCGACAAGGTGCTACAATATGCCTGGGTGAATGCGTCAATGCAACGGGGATTCCAAAATCCGATTGATGAAGCGATTTGCTCAGGCTACAAAGGATCAAAGGATGAATTTACTATTCAATCAGAAATACCCTATGATTTTATAAGGAAAAGGTTAACAGTCGTAGTAAAAAATGGCAAATCAAAACTAGCTATTACTAAGGGTGCCTTAAACTCAGTTTTATCGATATGCGACCGGGTTGAAACTTCTGGCGGTCAGATAGCTGCTATTGAAAATTCCAGAACCTCGATACTTCAGCAATACCAGCAATTAAGTGATAAGGGGTTCCGAACTTTAGGCATCGCCTTCAAACCTGCTGCTGAGGCAGGTGATTTTACAAGGGATGATGAAAAAGGGATGATCTTTTTAGGATTTATTGCCTTGTTTGACCCGCCAAAGCCTAATGTAATTGCTACAATTCAACAATTAAACGAATACGGCGTACAACTCAAGATAATTACCGGCGACAACGCCCTCGTGGCAAAAAGCCTGGCGTTGCAAATAGGTGTCAAAGCCCCGAAAATACTGACCGGGGCAGAAATGCAGAAAATGAGCAATGCAGCGTTAATGCACCTGGCTCCCCTAACCGATATTTTTGCCGAAGTTGAACCAAATCAGAAGGAACGGATTATTGCGGTTCTTAAAAAAGCGGGCCATGTGATTGGCTTTATGGGCGATGGCATTAATGATGCACCCGCTTTGCACGCTGCGGATGTTGGGATTTCGGTAGATACAGCTGTGGATGTTGCAAAAGAAGCTGCTGATATTGTTTTACTAAGCCGGGATCTGGATGTATTGGTCAAAGGGATTATTGAAGGGCGCAAAACCTTCACCAATACCATGAAATATATTTTTATGGCTACCAGCGCCAATTTCGGCAATATGTTCAGTATGGCAGGTGCCTCGCTGTTTCTGCCTTTTTTACCTTTATTGCCAAAGCAGATATTACTGACTAACCTACTCACCGATTTTCCTGAAATGGCGATAGCTACTGATCGGGTCGACGAAATAAACATCAAGTCTCCACAGCGTTGGGATCTGGGCTTTATCAGGCGCTTTATGATCATTTTTGGACTCCTGAGTTCTGTATTTGATTACCTTACTTTTGGGGTATTATTGCTTTTACTGCATACCAAAGAAAAGGAGTTTCAAACTGGTTGGTTCGTCGAGTCGGTGATCTCAGCCATTCTGATCGTTTTGGTCGTTAGGACAAGGTTGCCATTTTTTAAAAGTCTTCCGGGTAAATATCTCTCCATTGCAACCATAGTTATTTTATTGTTTGTGTTGTTTTTGCCATTAACCCCCATGGCAGCCTGGTTTGGCTTTGTTAGTTTACCACTGTCATATTACGGCTGGATGTTGCTGATTATCCTATGCTATATGATCTCTGCTGAAATAGCCAAACAATTCTTCTACCGGAAGATGAATAATCACTAGTCATTTTTTAGATCTCTTAAAAAGGGATTGAGATGCTACCAGGCTATTCAATTGTTTATCCTTGAAATGTATAAGTGATCAGTTGAAACATATAAATCCGGCAGCACTCTTAACCAGACATTTGCTTTAGAAATTTAAAATATAAAGCAATGAAAAAGACAGTATTAATAACAGGTGCTTCTTCCGGGTTTGGAAAAGCGGCCGTTAAACTATTTCATACCAACGATTGGAACGTGATCGCTACCATGCGTTCACCCGAAAAAGAAACAGAACTATCTGCACTTAGTAATGTTTTTGTTATCAAATTGGACGTAACAGATAAGCCAAGCATACAAAATGCGGTAGCAGCAGGTATCGGAAAATTTGGTAAAATTGATGTATTGGTAAACAATGCGGGCTACGGTGCGTTGGGCGTATTGGAAGCCAGTAGCGAAGAACAGGTTAAACAACAGTTCGATGTGAATTTCTTTGGGTTGATAGAAGTAACAAAAGCGGTATTGCCTGGCATGCGTCAACAAAAATCCGGCACTATCATCAACGTATCTTCAGTCGGTGGACGGGTTACCTTCCCGTTCTCCTCACTTTATCACGCTACAAAATTTGCCGTGGAGGGTTTGACAGAATCTATGCAGTACGAATTAAATCCGCTGGGCATTCGCTTAAAAATCGTTGAACCCGGGGGCTATAAGACCGAGTTTTCCGGGCGTTCGATGGACCTTTTCGGCGCTAACGGTTTGGATGATTATCAACCCGCATTTGATAAATTTATCACTATGTTAGATCATTGGCCTATGTCTGAAAATATTGCCGAAGTGGCCGATGCCATTTATGAAGCTGCTACCGACGGTGCCGAAAAATTGCGTTATCCTGTAGGTCATGACGCCGTGCAATTGATACAGACCAGGCAGCAAATGAATGATGTGGATTTTAAAAAAATGATGACTGCACAAACAGGTATCTAAAAACCAATGGCTGCCCAAGATCCGGGCAGCCAGATTTTTTTATAGTAATTTTATAAAGAAGTAAAAATATGCCGGATAAATATATTGATCTTCAATCTATCAGTGATCTGCACAAGCTGGTAAAATACGCATCACCCAAACATCCCCTGGTAAGCGTGATAGACCATGCCGACTTTTATGCAAAACGCCCAAGGGAGGATGCTTTTTATCGTTTTGGCTTTTATACCATTTCCTGTAAAAAATTCGAGGGCCTGTTAAAATATGGTAAAGGATATTACGACTTTAATGAAGGTTCCCTAATGTTCACGGCACCCGGGCAAGTCATAGCGCCCGGTCCGGATGTTACTGTTGACGAAGGTTGGGCGCTGTTCATTCATCCCGACCTGATCCATGGTACTGATTTGGGTAAGAAGATGCACCAGTATTCCTTTTTTAATTATGAGGTCAACGAAGCCCTGCATATTTCGGAAGAGGAGAAACTGATCATTAAAGATTGTGTGGCAAAGATTGAAAGGGAGTGTTCCCAAAATATCGACAAGCATTCGCAGGGCCTCATAGTCAGCAATATCGAACTTTTACTGAATTACTGCAGCCGTTTTTACGACCGGCAATTTTATACCAGGGCAAAAGTTAACTCAGATGTGCTGCAACAGTTTGAAAAATTATTAAAGGATTATTTTTCGCAAAGCAGCCTGATCGAAACAGGCCTGCCAAATGTTAAATATTTTGCTTCCCGGCTCAACCTGTCGCCCAATTATTTGTCCGATCTTTTAAACAAATTTACAGGTAAAACCACACAGGAACATATTCACCTGGAACTAATAGATAAAGCTAAATCATTGTTGTGGGGCACGAATAATTCTATCAGCGAGATCGCGTACGGGCTCGGGTTTGAACATCCTTCGCACTTTACAAAGATATTCAAATCAAAAACAGGAAAATCGCCAAGCGAGTACAGACACCTGAATTAAATGTCTTTGCAAAACTTAACATTATGTTAATCGGAAAAAGTGGAACTCTTATGGCCTAAAAACTAATGCATCAATAAATCGCACTTAACTTATTGAAGATTAGCTCATAAAAACTTGAGGTCTCATCTCTTTAAGGTTCACTAACCGTTTCATATCTCTCAAAAAAAGGTTTGAGGGTGCTTCCTGAAAAGCAGATTTAAAAATAACTCGCTGTTTATCAGCGAGTTATTTTGTTTTAAGGAGCTGTACTTCGCCTTTTCTCAAAATAACTTTTTTAAATAAGTAGTGGTATTGTAGGGTCGCGATAATCGTATCGGATAAATTCATGATTTAGCTTTGTGAAAGCAAGGTCACCAATCTCCTTGATGCTTTAATTCTATTGGGACCTAAACCAGTGAATTTGTGAAAAATACCTGATCAAAAAGTCTTTTAACAGGGGTGATTCATAAACAAACATAGAGAAGGTAGTCGTGTCGAAGTTTATCAGCAGGCTAATAGAATATGGGTCTTAACGATTCAATTGTTGCTGATTAACAGGTTGCAATTTTACCAGGTATACTATTCACGGAATAAATAAACAATAACTAAAAAACTATAAACAAATCATCATGCAACTGTTCGAAAAATCTTTAACCCCTAATTATTAATCAAAAGAAAAATGAAAAAACTATTACTCTTAATTTTATTGATCCCATTTATTTCGGTAAGGGCGAACACTCCCCCTGGTGAAAAAATGGCAATCACGACCGGGAGGCTCGTTAGCCTAAACGGCATGACTAAATTAAATACTGATTTTGCAGCCATTATTATTAAAGGTTCAGTAAAAGATGCCACGGGCCAACCACTTGTTGGTGTATCTATTGGGATTAAAGGCACAACCTCAGGCACCCAAACAGATATTAATGGCAAATTCACTATTTCAGCCAATCTGGGTGATGTTCTGGTGTTTTCTTACGTCGGATATGTTAAAAAGGAAGTACCAATTGTTAACGCCAACAACCTGGATGTGGAACTTGTTAATGATGGTAAAACGCTTAATGAGGTTGTTGTAACAGCTTTAGGTGTAAAGCGATCGGAAAAATCTCTTACTTATGCTACCCAACAAGTATCAGGTACCGAACTTACCAATGTAAGAACTGATAATCTTGTTGATGCGTTGAGCGGCAAGGTTGCAGGTATAACTATTTCGCCCAGTGCATCGGGCATTGGTGGTTCAGCCAAGGTTATCCTGCGGGGCAACAGGTCCCTTGATGGCAATAATCAGCCTTTGTATGTAATTGACGGCGTGCCCATATCTAATGAGGGAAATGGAATGGGCCAGCCTAATGATGCTTATGGTGGCAACCCTGAAGGTGGCGATGGCATAAGCAATCTTAACCCCGATGATATAGAGAGCATGACTGTATTAAAAGGCGGCCCTGCTGCTGCATTATATGGTAGTGGCGCAGCTAATGGTGTTATCCTGATAACAACAAAAAAAGGGAAAACCGGAAAAATGACAATTAATTTTTCATCCTCCGCTTCAATCGATAACAAGGCTTATGAGCCCCAATTTCAAAGCAGGTACGGGCAAACCTCGGCCGGAGCAACTACCAGTTTTGGACCCGCTATATCGAGTGCGCCTGATAATCTGAAGCTGTTTTTTCAGACCGGAAATAACTTTACCAACTCATTTAGCCTTTCAGGTGGTACTGATGTAGCACAAACTTATTTCTCCTACACCAATACCAGCGCAAGAGGCATTGAGCCGACTAATACACTGGGAAGGAATAATTTTAATCTTCATGAAACAGCAAAGTTTTTAAACGGCAAACTTACTGTTGATGGAAACATGAATTATATCACACAGTCGCTCTTCAATAGCCCGGCATTAGGTTATTACACCAATCCATTAACCGGTTTATACCTGTTTCCGCGCGGTCAAAACATAAGCCAGTATAAAAATTATGAAGGCCCCAATGGCAATAACGGCGTGCCGACTCAAAACTGGCCCTTCCAGGAAGATATTCAGCAAAACCCCTGGTGGATACTTAACAGGAATCCAAATGAGACTTCCCGTAACCGGATAATGATGAATGGAAGTGTTAAATATGATATCACCAATTGGTTAAGCATACAAGCCCGGGGAAGCCTTGACCGGTTGGCAGATAAAAGTGACCAAAAATACTATGCCGGTACTCTTGCGCCGCAAGCGGCGCCAAATGGCAATGGCAGTTGGAATGGCTCTAACAATACTTCGCAACAAAAATATGCCGATGTCATTGTGAATTTTAATACACCTGGCAAATCAGTTTTTAAATTAGATGGTTTAGTAGGCGCAAGTATCACAGACCACACATCTGATAACTTATCATTTGGGCCTTATCCACAAGCCCCAAATCTGTTTGGCCTTTTTGTGCCAAACCTGTTTACTCTGCAAAATATAGAAGTGGCACCGGCAGGCGCTAATAATCCTTACGGAAGTAATGTTAGTGGTGGTACAACAAGCGAATACCAAACACAGGCAGTATTTGGCAGTGGAAATCTGTCCTATAAAAACTGGGTATACCTTTCCTTAACCGAAAGAATCGACTGGTCGTCCACTCTGGCGTTTACTTCTGCGTTGCATTATAGTTATCCTTCGGCAGGTTTGTCTTTTATATTAAACCAGATGTTTACTTTACCGCAGGAAATTACCTATGCTAAAATCAGGGGTAGTTATGCATCAGTAGGTAACTCTCCCGGTCAATACCTAACAAATCCTGTAAATTATCCAAATGCGAACAGTGTATCTTTTAATAGTGCGGCCCCATATCCAACACTTAAACCGGAAATAACCAAAACACAGGAGTATGGTACTGATCTTCGGTTTTTTAATGATAAACTGAGCTTTAGCTTTACTTACTATAAAACCAATACCATAAATCAAACCATACAGGTTACTCCGCCGGCGCCTTCAGGTTATGGCACCGGTTATGTTAATGCGGCTAATATACAAAACAAAGGTATTGAGGTTACGTTAGGATATAATTTATTACAAAGCAGGGATCTTGAATGGAACTCGACAGTTAATTTCTCCAGAAATATTAATAAGGTACTTGATATTTACTCAAAGGCAAACATTGATAGTGTACAGCTAACAAACAGCAATAGTTATAGGTCTTACGTACGCAAAGGCGGCTCATATGGCGATATTTACGGCCAAACAATACTGAAGGATGCTCAAGGCAGGCTAATGCTTGCCGATAATGGAAGTCCTCTGACAAGTGATTTTGTTAAAATTGCCAACCCCGAGCCGAAATTTCAACTCGCCTGGAATAATAGTTTCAGGTATAAACACTTTTCCTTGAATTTACTGGTAGATGGAAAATTCGGCGGGCAGGTTGTTTCTGTTATGCAATCGTTACTGGATGAATACGGTGTTTCAAAAGCTTATGGAGATGCGCGTGCTGCCGGTGGGGTGAAGGTAAATGGCGTTAACCCCGAAGGCGGAGCTATAACAACTGTTGATGCTGAAACATGGTACACTTCTATTGGCGGCCGTGGCGCAATTTTAGGGCAATATGTTTATAGTGCAACCACGGTGCGCCTGCGCGAAGCGGCTTTGGGCTATACACTGCCGGTTCAGAATAGTGTGTTTAAAAGCTTTAAACTTTCATTAACAGGGCGTAACTTAATTTATTTTTACAGAAAAGCACCATTTGATCCCGAACTCACCTCCTCAACCGCCAACGGTTTGGGCGGAGTTGATATATTCAATCAACCTGCCTTGCGCAGTTATGGCTTAAAACTGGATGTTTCTTTATAAGTGTGCTATTTTAAATTTCAAAAAAATGAAAACAAAATATAAATCAACCAAATACAATAGCTATTGTATAGCTATTATATGTGCATTAATATTATCCGGACTAACCAATTGTACAAAAAACTTCGATAAGTTCAATACAGATCCAACCGGTATAGCAAATAAGAATTTGCAGATCCCGACCTTATTTATTCCTCTTGAGCAGGAAATTATGTACTCTGCCGATGATGGTTACCAGGTGGGTCAAAATTTAAATGCCGATATCTATGCCGGCTATGCATGCCCTCCGGAATTCTTCGGCACCAGTTTAAATAATATGAACTATGTTTTGCTGGATATCTGGAATCCTGAGGCTTTCAATAGTATTTATACCAATTTGATTGGCCCTATTAAAAATAAATTGGCAGCCACAGGCGTTAAAGCTTCCCTTCCGGATTTTTGGGCAATAGCATTAATTGTGGAAGCCGAAGCTATGGATAGAGTAACGGATAAGTTTGGTCCTGTCCCTTACAGTAAGGTAGGTACGTCTTTGGTATCTATACCTTATGATAGTCAGCAAAGTATTTATCAGCAAATGTTTTCTCAGTTGGATACAGCCACAACTACGCTTAATTCATACATAACAGCCCACCCAGGGCAAACACCCTTTGCAAATTCTGATGTGGTCTTCGGCGGTGATTATACAAAATGGTTAAAATTTGCCAACTCATTAAGGTTCCGTTTAGCAATGCACCTGGTGAAGGTTGATCCGGCAACTGCCCAGGCTCAGGCCGAAAAAGCAATGGCTGCTCCGGGTGGTTTAATGGCAAGCGCCTCCGATAATGCAGCGGTTGCGGTTGCAGGGCAAAACGACTACTGGCAAATTACTTCAAGCTATACTGATAACTCCATGAATGCAAGCATAGGATCATACATGGTGGGTTATAATGATCCGCGGTTGCCCGTATATTTCTTGCCGGTAAATACTGATCCATCACAACCGGGCCCGCTTCCGGCACAATATGCCGGACAATACATAGGTATCCGTTTGGGAACGGATGTTCATTCAAAACCATTGTATTCAGGCTTTTCTGTTTATAACTATAATACCACGTTTCCCGTTACCGCCAAAGAAACCATAATGACTGCGGCCGAAGTATGGTTCCTTAAAGCTGAAGCTGCTCTAAGAGGCTGGGCGGGTGCCGGTGATGCGCAAACAGATTACCAGACAGGTATACAAACATCAATGGATCAATACGGAGTAAGTGGGTCAGCTGCCGCATATATGGCTGATGGCACCAGTAAACCGATCGCTTACGTTGACCCCATTAATGCGGCTGATAACTCGCCGGCGCTTTCGACCATAACCATTAAGTGGGATCCCCTTGCTTCAAATGAAGTAAAACTGGAACGTATAATCACTCAAAAATGGCTGGCTATGTTTCCAGAGGGGCAGGAAGCCTGGACAGAATTCCGCCGTACAGGGTATCCAAAACTATTCCCTGTTGTTAATAATTATAGCGGCGGCGCGATCAGTACACAGATACAGATACGCCGCCTTGCTTATCCTTTAAGTGAGTATGCAACCAATGGCACAGCTGTACAGGCCGGCGTAGTTCTATTGGGTGGCCCTGATAACGGTGGAACACGTTTATGGTGGGATATTAACAAAGGTAATTTTTAATATGCCATAATAGAATAAAAGGAAGCCGTTTCACTTCATTGGGGAACGGCTTTTTTGGGTTAAATGCTAAAAACTAAATCCTCTTTGCTCGGCGTATTCAGCTATCCTTGAACCGGCAGCTGCATCCAGCAAAATCTCACAATTGGGATGAAGCTGCACTACCGATGCTGGTATATCAGTTGTGACAGGTCCGAGTATTGCTTTTTCAATAATATCAGCTTTGTGAGCTCCTTTTGCAATCAATATCAGCTTACGGGTGTGCATAATATTCTTTATACCACGTGTTAAGCCTCCTAATTCTGTTTCGGCAGGCACCCGGGTTTCCCTTCTGACGCGGGCTTCAAAATCAGGGTCCATCGGTGATACCCATGTTTCGCTTTCAAAAGGGGTGCCGGGCTGGTTAATACCAATATGGCCATTGCTGCCTATACCTAACATTTGAAGGTCGGCCCCACCGCGCTCTGCCAAACGTTTTTCAAACAGTAACGATTCAGCTTCAAAATTATCAGATAAGGTAGGAGGCATGATAAAGTTTTCTACGGATATGCCTAACGGCCCCGCAAGCTGATTCAGTATCATCGTATAACAACTGCCAGCATATTCGCGTGGTAGGTTTGTCAATTCATCGACGTTAAACAGCGTTATATTTGAAACATCAAAAGGATATTTAGCATATATTTCCGATACAATTGCATGCATACCTATGGTGGTTTGCCCAGTTGAAAGACCAATTACAGCGTTGGGTTTCTCCAACATTTGCGCAATAATCCGCCAGGCTGCTGTTATATCAAACTCCCGCTCAGTTTTTGTGATCGTTATTTTCATATCTCTTTTAATTGTTGGGTGAAAAACAGGTCGATGGCTTCTGCAGCAATGATTTCATCATCACCCTCAATAATGATCGAAATTGTTTCACCACCTTTTATAACCAACGAAAGAATGTTCAGCATGCTGTTAAGGCGTACCAGTTTATCGTTCTTTTTTAAGCTGATGGTCGAGTTAAAGTTTTTAGTTAACCTGATCAGTGTGGTTGCCGGCCTGGCATGTATGCCCTGGGGCGATGTGATCATATAGTCTTTTGAAATCATCAGGATATGAACTCTTGTAAATATTTAATAATGCTATGCGAATTATCCATCGTCATTACTTCCTTGCAGATATGCCTGGCTGTGGAAAGGTCGTTATTTATGATGATATTTTTTATTACCGGGATCGCGACTGCACCCATTGAAAAATCAGTCAGCCCCATGCCCAGCAATAGCAAAGTAGCTAAAGGATCTGCCGCCATTTCGCCGCACATGCCAACTGGTATTTTTTGTTTGTGCGCCTGTTCAATAACATAATTTATTAAGCGTAGTACCCCAGGGTTGAATGGATCATACAAGTGGGTTATTTTTTCGTTCATCCTGTCAACAGCCAGAGTATATTGACATAAGTCGTTAGTTCCGATGCTGAAGAAATCAACTTCTTTAGCAAGTATATCGGCAGTTATGGCTGCCGAAGGGATCTCGATCATGATCCCAAGCTCAATATCAGGTTTAAACGAAGCATTTTCCTTTAACAATTCGTCTTTTGCCAGGGCAAGGATGTTTTTCGCATCCCTGACCTCCTGCACATTAGATATCATGGGAAGCATGATCTTTAAATCACCAAGTACAGCGGCTCTTAATATGGCTTTTAACTGGGTAATAAAAAGGTCGGTTCTGTCAAGGCAAATTCTAATTGCCCTGTATCCTAAAAATGGGTTTTGCTCTTCGGGCAAATTAAAATACGGAAGTTGTTTATCGCCTCCTATATCAATGGTTCTGACAATTACAGGTTTGTTTTTTGATAGCAGCGCTATGTTTTTATAAAATTCAAATTGTTCATCTTCCGTAGGGAACGAATCGCGGTTCATAAAAAGAAGTTCAGTACGCAATAAGCCTACACCCTCGCCGCCGTTATCAAAAACGCCTTCCATATCATCCGCGGTCGAGATGTTGGCCAGCAGCGTTATTTTTGTTCCGTCGATGGTAATAGGTTCAACTTCTTTCAACTGTTTTAGCCGGTTCCCGTTCTCAATATATGCTTCTCGTTTTTGCATATAATCAGCAATCAGCTGCTGATCTGGATTGACAAAAACCAACCCGTTAATCCCATCTAAAATAACGATATCGTTATTATTTATAGCATCTAAACCGTTTCCACAGCCTGCTACGGCAGGTATGCCTTTTGCCCTGGCAATGATAGCCGCATGTGAGGTTTTACTGCCTGCCTGCGTGGCAAAGCCGGTAACATGCTTGTCCATTGTTATGGCATCAGACGGTGAAATATCCTCAGCAATAATGATGGTGTCAGGGTCAAATTGTTGTGTAAAGGTGTGGTCAGCGATACTTAAATGCTTTAAAATACGATTGCCTATGTCCTGGATATCAGCTGACCTCGCACGCATGTACCCGTCGTCCATATTTTCGAATATCGTTACCATATCGGTAATAATTTCTATTAAAGCATCATTTGAATTTTTTTTATCAGAAGATATTTTTTCGACAACATCCTCCCTGATCTGCGGATCAGACAAAAATTCAATTTGAGTTTCTAAGATTTCAAGGCCCTGCTTATGGAGATTCAACCTTGTATTTTGTTTGATAAATTCAATCTCATTAATTGCCTTACTGATGGCATCGTCAAAGCGTTCAATTTCTGCAGCAATACTTACCTCGTCTTCTAATAGGATACCTGTTAAAGCTGGTTGGGCTTTTTTCATAACGCGGGCTTTTCCTATTGCGATACCGGGTGAAACGCCAATTCCATTCATCTTATAAGGTTATTAAGCCAATAAGTGTATCATACTGCCGGCAAAACCTAACACAAGCAGGCCAAGTAACAAGTATGTAGTTTTAACATTCCTCCTAACAAAATAATACACCAGGAAGGTAAGTCCTAATGGTATGACAGCAGGCACGATCTGATCCAGAATTCCTTGTACCGTTATTGCTGATTTTGATGAACCTATGGTAATAGGCGTTGTTATAGCCATCAGGGTAGCGGGCATAGCGCCAACCACCATAAGCCCTAAAATAGAAGCGCCGGTGGTTAATTTATCCATCAGATTGCTTTTAGCCAGGCTTCTCAAAAACCTGGTACCCGCATTATAGCCTAAAAAAGTAAGGTTGTACCTAAGCAACAGATGAGGTATATTAAATATCAGTATAAAAATTACGGGCCCCAATGGGTTGCCCTTTATGGCAAGCGAGATACCGGCACCCGCTGCTATCACTTTAAATGTTCCCCAAAATAAGGAATCAAATACGCCAGCCAGCGGCCCCATTAACCCTAATTTAACCGTACTGATAGACTCAGCATCAAAATCGGGATCCCGGCTGTTTTGTTCTTCCATAGCTGCTGTGATGCCAAATACCAGGGTTGAACCGTAAGGACTGGTGTTAAACAATTGCAAATGCCGTTTCAAAGCCTTTGCCATATCATCTTTATTGGTATAAAGTCTTTTCAATGCAGGAATAATGGTGAATACAAAACCTGTATTTTGCCAGGTCTCAAAATTAAAGTTGGCTTCAAGCGCCAATGAACGGAAAAATATATTCCGGATATCACGTTTTGTAAGTTTTTGAGCAGCTATTGCTTTATCCGGGGTTTCTTCCGATTCTTCCTCAATATCAGCATTTTTAGGTGTGTTTTGTGTTACGATAAGCGCGATAATAACACCGAGACCGCCGATAGCGATGATTGATAATTTTAAATATGCGGCCAGCATAAAACCGAGGAAAAAATAAGGCGCTACTTTTTTATTGAGCATCAGATTCATCAAAAGTGCAAACCCAAGGGCCGGTAACATATTACCTGCAACCCGCAAGCCAGATTGTACCCATGCGGGTATCATATCTAAAAACTCCTTCATAACACTGGCGCCCAGTTGCAGGGCAAGTAAAACAATGAATCCCATTAACAGGGGCCTAAGCAGTCCTGAAACGATGTGTAGCCACTGTATTTTTTTGTAATCACCTTCTTCCGCATACTGATTAAATTTTTTGTTCAGTATGGCCCTTAATACAAAAAGGGCGCTTATCATCATTTCAGCCAAAATAGATACGGGAATAGCAATGGCAAGCGCTATTGCGGGCCCTTTGCCCGAAAGAATTGCAAAGGCGGCGCCCAGTACACCGCCCGTAACAACATCGGGTGGTATGGCGGCGCCAACTTTAATATTACCCATAAATATTAATTCGAGTGTTGCTCCGATAATTACGCCCTGGTTCAAATCCCCAAGTACCCATCCAACTAAGGGCGCAAGTACCAGCGGGCGACTTAGCAGGGTGGTTCCAAGAAAATCTTCTGAATGACCAAACATTGCGATCAGCGCAATGAGGATAAATGATACAGACACTTATATAAAGTATTTAAAGGTTGAAATAGTGTGTATTAATTTATGCATTTAATTTTAATTCTATAAGACTTTCAACCCGTTGTTTACTATCAGTCGGCACTTGTCTTACTTCAAGTTCAATTCCTTTATTGATCAGCTTCTTTATATCCGATATATCATCTTCGGTAATCGCTATTGCCTTTGAAATGAGGTTTGAGCCCTCTTTTGACCGTAGCCCGCCGAAATTTACCGATTTAATTTCCGGCACATCAGTAACGAGATATAAGGCATCTTTTACACCATTGATGATTAGTAGTATGTTAAGTGATTTATTTTTCTCGTCATTTAAAAAAATGGCA
>Ga0206930_1076_pt1 | contig 19748 bp, 19 predicted proteins | sample Alteio_BWOrgHeat_20_FD_152939 | JGI IMG/M metagenome (GOLD analysis project Ga0206930, IMG submission 152939) | Enriched cells from forest soil in Barre Woods Harvard Forest LTER site, Petersham, Massachusetts, United States -... | ecosystem: Environmental > Terrestrial > Soil > Temperate forest >... | reverse complement strand
TCGGCTTTTTCGGCATCCGATTTTCGCTTGGCTAGGCGTTCGACCCATTTGGGGTCAGCACACGCCATCGGAACACGCCGCCTTGAAAAAGTGGGCGTCAGAAAAACGGCACCTTGTGGAGATTGGGGTCGCAGAGGGTGGTTCTGCAGTCATACTTCGAGAGACAATGTCAGATTCCGGAACCCTTTGGTTAGTTGACCCATTCCACCTTAGTCGATGGAGCCAAATTAACGCCACGAGGCGAGCCGCTCACAGAGCTGTTGACCGACAGAAAAAGGGTCGAGTCATTTGGATCGAACAGTTCAGTTTCGATGCGTCGAAACACTGGACTGCTCCGATCGACTTCTTATTTATCGATGGCGATCATTCCGAGACTGGGGTCAGGCGGGACTGGGATGATTGGCATCCATTTGTAATTCAGGGTGGAGTGGTTGCTTTCCACGACGCAGCGATATTTTCTGGCGGATGGACCAAAGAACACTGGGGGCCGGTAAGGTTGGTCAATAGCTTGTTTCGTAAGAAGGATCTGCCAGGGTGGAGAATTGTCCAAGAAATAGATTCATTAGTCGTGGTCGAACGGCAGTCCCCCACTTTGTGAACGGGTTTGAGCTTGCGTCGGGCCGCCAAGAAACAAACTAGATTAGCGGAAGAATCCACTTGCGACCTCTGACAACTGACGATAGTCTGACACCGCCAATCAAATTGGGGTTTTCTTATAATGGCGGCAGAAGGCACCCCACCGAGCACTATCTTTCTGACGCCTTCGGTTCAGAATATGCCATCCATTACGATCTCCAGTCGGCCCACGCAGATGTCAGCGTCATCGATTTGTTAGAAAAGTCCCGCGGTTCCGGCAACGTCCCCGAGGCCTTTGCCCAGGTAATTGACACTCCACCTTTACCAAGCGACTTGCACCGTTGCACCGTGCCCACGGTGTGCCTGGATATTGATTCGTTTGGATGGACCTCATCGCGTATCCGTTGGGCGATGCTTTTCGATTATGTTTTTGTTTGGCATCCGTCGCTACTTTCAGCTTACAAAAGTGCGGGCCATCCAAAGGTCTTCATGGTCCCGCAAGCGGTGGATGCAACCTTGTACGACATGACCCCGATCGTTGAGAGCCGGTCTTTGGATGTGGGGTGGGTCGGCGCATTCGATTACGGGCACTACACTAAGAGAAGGAGGATCATCGAGAGACTGGCTGCCCAATTCAATATGAACAATGTTATGCACCGCTATAGCAAGGATGAGATCGCTCAAATTTATAAAGAAAGTAAGATTGTAGTTAATGTGAGTCGTGAAGACTTTCCTCAAGATGCTAATTTGCGTTGCTATGAAGCGATGGCTGCAGGGGCTCTCCTCATAACTGAACTTCCTTCGGAATTGACTGAATGGGGATTCCGTGAAGGAGAGCACTTCGTGGGTTGGCACAACGAAGGTGAGATTTCGAGTCTTGTCGATTATTATCTTCGCAATGATCAGGAAAGGATAAAGATCGCTCACGCCGGCAGGGAAATTACACTCGCTGATTTTACATTCCAAAAGTGCAGGGATACGATGTCCGCTATACTTCGTGAACGACCGGCCGAGTTTTTCGCACCTGCAAGGAATTGGCCGGCCGGAAGGGTCGGTCTTCTCTATTTAGAGCATCACTATCGTCATCAACGGTTTGAGCCCGCGCTAAAACAGTTCTGCGCACTGGGGAACCTTGCTGGCTATTGGAAAGGTTTGCCGATGATTCTCAAGACAACTCGCCACTGGCTTAAAGCCTTAACTTGATCATATGAAGGGATCCCCTCCCCAGTGTGGCTAGGAGAAGAGATTGCCGCAGCTTTGCAAATGGTCCTTGCCGCGCCTCTTCCGGGATTCATAACCAAGGAACGCTCGTCATGAGACTTCAGACTACCATCATAGCGAAACGCGGATAGCTCCCTTGAGCGTAAATACACCACCGAATCAACAGGATTCATCTCTGGAGACCGAATGGATCGCCTTACTTGGCCAGCGCGATCAGCCCACGGATGGAGTACAGGATTATTGCCAGATGTTGAGTGACGCTTTTGTCGAATATGGTTTTTCATTGGCGCTTGTGCGAATGCCATGGGCTGAGCGCGGGTGGTTATCGGCGATCCGCTGGCTATGGCAAGAAAGTATAACGTGGCGGGGCCGCCGTGTACTGCTGCAGTACACCGCGCTGGCTTGGTCTCGGCGGGGATTCCCGATCGGGTTGTTGTGGGTTTTGTTCTTGCTCCGGTACAGGGGAGCTGCGATAGCGGCTGTTTTTCACGATCCTTCGGCCTATGGAGGAACCCGCGCCATCGATCGCTTGCGCCGAACGGTCCAACACTTTGTCATGCGCAGAATCTGCGTTTTTGCCGACCACGTGGTTGTTCCCGTGAATCCAGCGCATCTTTTTTGGCTCACCTCGCAACAAGGAAAGGTGGTCTTCGTCCCCGTGGGAAGCAATATTCCTGCCCCCCTCCAGCGTCCTCCGGCGCGAACCCAACTAAATGAACGAATAGATGTCAGCATCACTGTATTCGGTATTACTCCGGGCGAGGCGGGCCGCAGGCAGCTAAGAGATATTCAATCTCTCGTTGGGGCAGCGGCGAAGTGCGCCTCTCGAGTTCACGTGGTCGCCGTAGGCCGTGGCACGGCGGAAGCCGAACCAGAACTACGGCAATTGCTTACCGCGTCGGGCATATATATTTCAGTTCTTGGATTACTCCCCGCAGAACGAATTGGAGAAATTCTGGCCGAATCGGACGTACAAATCGATGTTAGAGCGCCCATTTCTAGTCGGAGGGGCAGTTCGATTGCTGGAATTGTTTGCGGCACACCGGTCATCGGCTTCGAATCCCCGGAAACAGACGAGGCAATTCGAGGAGCGGGGGTGGTGCTTGCCGCGCCTGGCGACATAGGAACACTGACGGCCGCGATCACACGTATTCTTTGCGACGATATATATTGCAATGAACTGCGCAGCAGAAATTGCGCGGCTAGTCGCAATGTCTTTTCGTGGCACGCAATCTCCGGCCAGTTTCTGCGCGCAATGCATACACATTCGACGGGGAAGCTTTGACGTGTCCGACGGCATCCATCGCGTCCTGTTTGTTGCCACTCATCCGGTACAATATGCCGCTCCTATGTTTCGCCGCATGGCTCGCGATAAACGACTGCAGGTCCTCGTCGCATACTGCAGTCTAGAGGGCGCGGAAGCGCATCTGGACCAGGAATTCGGCGTCTCCTTTTCTTGGGATGTGCCTCTGCTCGACGACTATCCCTGGGTAAAGGTGCCGAACCGTTCCTGGCGACCTGGGTTGGGACGTGCATGGGGTCTGTTCAATCCAGGACTTTCGAGTTTATTGCGCAAGAAAGAGCTTGACGCGGTGATCCTTCTTATCGGTTACAGATACTTGAGTTTTTGGATTGCACTGGTTGCTGCAAAACTAAACGGAATTCCTGTGATTTTTGGCACGGATGCATCTGAAATAAGTGCTCGTCATGGAGGACGATGGAGGTCGTCGATTAAGCGCTGGTTGTGGCCCCGTGTTTTCAACTTGGCGGATATCATTACGGTGACATCTATCCGAGGCGTTCGGCTTATGGAATCTCTTGGTTTCCGACGGGACCGCATTGTCCTAACTCCCTATGTCGTAGACAACGATTGGTGGACGTTGCGCGCGGCGGGTACCGACCGAGCAGCAGCGCGACGCTTGTGTGGCGTGCCCGAAGCTGCGCCGGTGGTGTTGTTCTGCGCTAAGTTGCAACCTTGGAAGAGACCTCACGATTTGCTACGAGCCTTCGCTGCAGCTAACGTACAAGATTCGCACTTAATATTTGCGGGAGACGGGCCGCTGCGCAAGGATTTGGAAGAACAGGCCATTTCGCTGGGATTGCATGGACAAGTTCACTTTATGGGTTTCCTGAATCAAACCCAACTGCCCGATGTATACCGAGCCTCGAACCTCATGGTCCTGCCTTCGGAGTACGAACCCTTTGGCGTAGTGGTGAATGAGGCAATGCTCTGCAGTTGCCCTGTAGTCTTGAGCGACCACGTGGGCGCTGGAGAAGATTTGGTTACCGCTGGCCAAAATGGCTTTATCTTTCCGGTGGGCAATATCGACGTGCTCGCGGGCATCTTACGGGATTTACTGCCTGACTGTGCCCGGCTAAAAACACTGGGTGAAGCGGCGCAGACACGAATGTCCTCCTGGTCCCCCGCACAATCAATTGATGCCATGGTTGAAGCAATGGAATCCGCTATTCGCAGGCGGTCGACACGACCATCAGTTTTCTCGAGGAAGGACTGAGAAAACGCCGTTACGAGTATGAAAATTCTAATTTGCTCACATTTCTTTGCGCCAAGTACCGGGGGAGTAGAAACTTATGCGCGTTTACTCGCCGAGGGCCTAACCCGGAGAAATGAACAGACGCATGAAATAGAAGTCACCGTCGTAACCCATACACCCGCACAGCCAAATTATGATGCTCAGTTTCCCTTTCAAATAGTGCGCCAGCCGACATGGTTCGATCTTCTGAGGCTCATTCGCGGTGCCGATGTCGTCCAACTGGCTGGCCCCTCTTTGCTGCCGATGTTACTTGCTCTAATTCTCGGTAGGCCATTCGTTATCGAACAACACGGATATCAGGCGGTGTGCCCAAGTGGCATGTTGCTCTACGAACCCGGGAAGGAAGTTTGCCCGGGGCATTTTCAAAATGCGCGCTATGAGAAATGTGTCAGGTGTAATCGAGAATCGCTCAGTTGGGGAAAAAGTCTGCAGATGCTTCTGCTAACCTTCCCGCGTCGTTGGTTGTGCCGAAGGGCTGCCGCAAACATAGCGATAACGTCACATGTCGCGCATAAACTCGACCTCCCAAAAACTCACATCGTCTATTACGGAGTTCCGGAACCATCTTCCTGTACCGCAAGCAGCGAGCACTCGCAAGGCTTGGGATTTGCCTATGTCGGCCGGTTCGTAAGCGAAAAAGGAATACTCGTGCTCCTCCATGCAGCCCGCCGCCTGCGAGATCAAGGATACAGTTTTAGTCTGAAACTGATTGGCGATGGACCCCAGAGACAGGAACTCGAGACATCAGTGACGGCGCTGGCATTGGATCGGCAAGTGACATTTACAGGGTTCCTCAATGGGAGGGAACTCGAAGAGGCCCTAAGCGATGCCGCGGTCGTTGTTATGCCCAGTATCTGCGAAGAGACTGCCGGCTTAGCCGCCATCGAGCAGATGTTCCGTGCACGACTTGTGATTGCCTCAGACATAGGAGGACTCGGGGAGGTCGTTGGGTCGACTGGTCTCAAGTTTCCGCCTGGTGATGTCGAAGCACTTGCAAACTGCATGAAGCGGGTGGTCGAACAACCTGATATCGTGTTGGTTCTTGGCAGGCAAGCACGATCGCGGGCGCTTGATTGCTTCGGTTTAGAACGCATGCTTGACGAATATATGGTGATTTACAGTTGTTTGTGCGCCGTCATGGGCGGTCGCCAGTAGGCCTGCGGTGTTAAGGGGCGTTCCGAGGGAAAAAGATATGGGTTCAATTGGATGCTCCTGCTCAATGACAAATTGGATAAGCAATATTGAACCGATTTATCCGTTTCCTGCCTTTCCATGCATGTCCCTTCTCGACGACCCTTTCTCATGATCACGTGGTCCTCGGTGTTTCCCGCGATTGTACAATTTTTCTACACCAAACATAGGGAGGGAGTGGCGCCGGTTTCTGCCGTCACTCCAAATGCATGTGAGCCTTCTGCTTCCGCTGCGATGCCAAAGGACCAGCTAGTGCTGTCCTGCTTCATCGATTACAATCATAATGACTAGTCTGCGAATCGGATCCCGCCAATCATGAATACAAACGCCCTCCCGCGAGCACAGTTCAAACCTATTCTCGCTTTTTTGATAGGGCTGGCGCTCATATGGATATTAGCTCAGGCAGTTTTGCAAAGTCCGGCTTATATTTTGATTCCCGTAATGATCGCAGCCGCTGTCATCGCTCTTGTGCAAATCATGAAAAACTGGCGGACAGGGATCCTCATATTCCTAGTCTGGATGCTGTTCGAGGATCTAGCCAGAAAGTTTATGGGCAACAACATGGCTCTGTACTTTGCAAAGGATCTATTGGCCGCGGCCTGTTTATTGAGTTTCTATCGAGGGAATATCCGGGAACGACGTGTGGACTTCCGACTGGCTTTTTTTTCGCCTTTTGTTCTCTTCTTTGCCTGGGCTGTGTTGGAGGTATTCAATCCCTATTCCCCCAGCCCACTCTATGGCTTGCTGGGCCTAAATGACTATTTTGGTTACGTGCCTCTTTTCTTTTTGGGTTATGCATTGTTGCGCAATGGAAACGATCTTCGGCGTTTTTTGCTCTTTAATCTCGCCATCGCCGCCCTCATTGGTGCATTAGGAATCGCACAATCTATTTCCGGGCAAGCTCTTCTGGCTCCGGCGGAATTAGCTCCAGATATTCGGGAGCTTGGAACTCTGCAACGAGAAGTACCCACGACTCATGAGAGATTTATTCGCGTAACCTCCGTTTTTGTCAGCGATGGTCGGTTCTCTTCTTACATGTTAATGGCTTGGATATTGGGTTTCGGTGCCGCCACTTATTTCTTCACGCGGGGCCTATCCGGAAGAGGCTGGATACTGGCGGCTATGGTAACTCTTATGGGGGCAATCCTCCTGAGCGGCTCGCGCGGAGCCCTACTATATTCGCTGATCAGCGCCTCTGTAATGGCGATCGCATACCTACGCGAAATAAGATGGAGGACAACTCGTGCGCATAGAATCGCTGTCGCCGTGGTCTCGACTGTCGTTCTGGTGGGTCTTGCAATGATTTTCCTATCGGCGGTGTATCCGGAAGCTCTAGGCCCTCGAATAGCCTTCTATCAGGAAACGCTATTGCCTTCCAGTCCCAACTCCGAACTCGGTTGGCGAGCCTGGGGCTATCCTCTAAGTGAATTCGCTAAAGCGTTCGATTCTCCCAATTGGATCCTAGGCAATGGAACCGGAACATGCTCGCTGGGTACCCAATATGTGACCCGCATCGCGGGAGCATCTCCGTCAGGCATCGGGGTAGAGAGCGGCTTTGGGAACCTGATGCTAGAGCTGGGATTGCCGGGATTGGCATTATGGGCGGCATGGACTATCGCATTGCTGATATCTTGCTGGAGCGTAATGCGCCGATTGCGAGGAACGATTCTTTTCCCTGTAGGGTTTGCTATTTCGTGGTTTGTCTTCCTTATGCTTTTTCCCGATATGTTGGGTGGTCTTTCTTATGAGAATTTTGTTTTGAATGCTTTCCTGTGTCTACTGTTGGGCGTCTTTTTTAGCTTGCCGTCCTTACTGGAAACAGAACAGGCTCCCGCGGTAGCACGTTCGTTACTGGGCATTCGTTAAGGCAATAGACTTCATGCTCAAGAGATGCAGTCGGGAAACTCTGCCCTCGCCAACCCAACTTTAGAATGGGCCGCCCGTTACGAATTGGTGTCGTTTCGCCCTTCCTAGACAAGAAACATGGGACGGAACGGTGCGTAATTGAACAGGTCGAGCGGCTTGCGCGAAACCATGCGTGCGAGATCGTCCTCTACAGCCAAGATGTAGAAGATATAGCGCTTTCCGACGCGCAGCCAGATGCATCGTACGGCCGGGTCACGTGGCGAAAGATACCTGATATACCTGGGGCTCTGCTGAACCGATATGTTTGGTTTTTCCTTGCAAATCATGCCGTTCGTTGGCGAGACCGCCGCAAGGGCATCTTTACACCCGATGTACTCTATTCGCCCGGAATCAATTGCTTTGACGCGAACGTGATCTCCGTGCATATTGTTTTTGCGGAATTTTACGCACGCGTCCGCAACGAACTGTCTCTATATCGAAATCCATTTCGTTCCTGGCCATTGCTGCTACACCGAAAAATGTATTACCGGCTGATTATGGTTTTGGAGCAATGCATTTACCGCCAAGAGCGGACGGCCTTGACCACGGTTTCCAACAAGGTTGCTGAGGTTTTGCAGCGCCGCTACGAGAGAAAGAATCCTGTATGCGTTATTCATCACGGCGTTGACGAACAACAATTTAATCCCGCGGTAAGGGAGCGCTTGCGCCTCCTTGCACGCCAGTCACTGAATCTTCCCGATTCGGCCTATGTGTTACTCCTGGTGGGAAACGGTTGGAAAAACAAAGGACTGGGCACGCTACTGCGAGCAATCACGCAATTGCAAAATCCTGCGATTTCGGCTTTGATTGTCGGGCGCGACGACCCCACACCTTATTTGTCATTTATTCGTTCCCGAAACCTCGAGCGTCAGGTACTTTTCCTCCCCGTGCGCTCTGATGTTGAGTGGTATTACGCCGCCGCCGATGCCTACATTGGACCCTCTCTAAACGACGCCTTTGCGCTGCCGCCTCTAGAGGCCATGGCCTGCGGGGTCTCGGCGGTTGTAAGCCGACAAGCAGGAATCTCCGAAATTGTGACGCATGGCGTAGACGGATTGATTATCGAAAACCCAGAGGACTGCAATGAGCTAGCATCGCTACTTCAAACCCTCATTTCTGGATCGGATTTCTCGCGGAATATTGCGGCGAATGGTGCGCGAACGGCTCGCAAATATACATGGGACAAAAATGCCGAGCGATTGCATACGCTTTTCCTCCAGATTCAGGAGAATAGGACCGCAGAGGCCTTTCGCGACTGACATGCTGATGTCGCCTAGACGAGCGTTTAGTGGAATAGACGCCTAGGCGGAACCGCAGATGTACCGAAAAAGGAGCGGATGGTTAAGAAGAGTTCGTCATTCGGCCTGTTCCGTAATGGCATATTGAGTCAAAGCCAATACCTCTGCGCAGTCGCAACCGAAAGCAATTGACCGGAGAGTGGACGTAAGAATGGACTTATCCAAATTTCATCTCACAGAAGTTGTAGCTTGCCCCTGGGACAGAACCAATCTTCGCCCATACAACGGCGGATTCATCTGTGAGGACGGACACGAGTTCGCGGTGGAAAATGACATTCCTATCCTCACTGATGCGGTTCGCCGTGAAGCTGTTCCAGCGAACATGGCCCCTTGCCCTCATGACCTAGAAGATGCCTCGGTCGATGCCTTCGTAAACGATTGGATCGTTAACACCAACGGAAATCTCTACTGGCGTGCGAGGGGACGGCTCCCACGCTACCCAATCCCCAGTTGGCCCTTTTGGAAAGGCGACGGCAAGATTCTCGTGGACGTCGGATGCGGCTGGGGACGCTGGAGTATCGCCTCTGCCGGAGCTGGCTTCCGGCCGATTGGTCTTGACGTTCACATCGATGCGTTATCCGCGGCTCAACGAGTATCCAAGCAACTCGGTGTACAGGCCAATTATCTCTGCAGTAGCGTTGATCGGATGCCTTTTCGATCTGCGAGTGTAGATGTGGTCTTTTCCTACAGCGTTCTCCAGCATCTTGATCGTCAGACGGTAGCAAGGTTTTTCAAAGAGTCCTTTCGCGTTCTAAAAGTCGGTGGGAGGTGCTTGGTCCAATTGCCTAACGCGTCTGGGCTATACAATATATTGTTGCAGGCAAGGCGTGGCTTCCGTGACGGAAGTCCGGGGACGTTCGAAATGCGGTACTGGTCGATATCGAGCATCCGTGATGCAGTCGAAAAAGCGGGGTTCCACGATCTCGCAATACGAACGGACGGTTTCTTTAGTCAGAACCCACAAATGTCCGATCTCGATTTGCTTTCGCTTGTCGGAAAACTGATTGTGCTAGTATCCCTCGCGGCGCGTAACACAGCGCGCGTCATTCCGACACTTACGCGTTTTGCAGATAGTTTGTGGATAGAATGTCGGGTTGTACCTCCTGCGGCGAAATTAGGCTAAATGCTTTCTCCTGCATGAGCCCTGGAAAAGAATTTACGACAGATAAACGGACCCCAACTGTGGTTCCTACATCTCAGTCCCGGCGAAATCGCGACTAAGGAGAACACATCTGCTAGCCCTATTCCCCGCATTGCTTTCTACTGGAGGCGTTCAGCGTGCCAGTCGACAAGTGGCTGCTGTCATGCAATCTATCGCAGATGAGTGTAATGTTTCGATCCACCATTTGAGTCTGAACGACCCAGCTGCAACTCATGTGCTACTGTTTGGAAATCAGCGCATACGATTCAAAGGATTCGGATGCAGTAAAACGCTTTTTGCCATGGCGGCATACCGTTCATCTCGAAGGATGCGATTGATCTTGGCGGCCCATCCCAATCTGGCTCCCGTTGCGTGGGCGCTACAAACCATTCACCGAGACGCTCGGTTCGTTGTCATCGCTCACGGTATTGAAGTGTGGAGCCCTCTCTCTCGTATACGCCGCGAAGCATTATTGCACGCAGACTTGGTTCTTGCGCCCAGTACGGATACGGTACAAAAGATCGCTCAAGTACAGGGTGTTGCGCTCGAGCGAATTCGCCGTCTGCCTTGGTGTCTTGATCCGGGGTTTCTTGCGGATAGTCACGAGTCCGAGCTATTACGTCCTCGCGAATTTCCCAAGGGACGTGTCCTACTGACCGTCGCCAGATTGGCAGCAAACGAACGTTACAAGGGAATTGATGAGTTGATCGAAGTGATGCCAGACCTATTGTCCACAACGCCTGATCTGCACCTGGTCATCGTCGGTGACGGAGATGACCTGCCGCGGCTCCAACAGCGAACTGTGCACCTCGGGATATCCGACCGAGTTGTTTTCTTGGGTTCGCTTGACCGCCATGATCTTATCGCTTGCTATCGCGATTGCGATATTTTTGCGCTGCCAAGTGCCGGCGAGGGTTTTGGCTTAGTCTTTCTCGAGGCTATGGCCCTTGCAAAACCAGTCGTTGGCGGAGCCCATGGTGGCACACCTGATATCATTGAGGATGGAGTTACAGGCTACCTCGTCCAGCACGGTGATCTTGCGCAGCTCCAAGAGCGGCTCCAAAGGCTCCTGACCGATGATTTGCTTCGCCGCCGGATGGGTGTGAGGGGACTTGAACGCGTACTTTGCGACTTCACGTTTGACCGTTTTTCTCATCAACTCACGATGTTGCTTAAAGGTTGTCTCGGGTCCTGAGGGATTTCCATGCGCGTCTTAAAAGTGACGCAATCGTACTATCCCTTCCTTGACCGGGGAGGACCCGCGGTCAAAGTCCGTGCAATTGCGCGAGAACTTGCACGGCGCGGTGATCGTGTTACGGTGCTGACCTCAGACCTCGGCATACAAGAAATTTTACACAAAGACGAGACACTAGTTCGGGAACGACAAGGTTGGCGATCCCAAAAAGATTCGGTCGAGACTCTATATCTATCTATATGGAGTCGGTACCGCTCCATCACGTGGAATCCCGGAGTTTTCGCTTTCTGCCGAGACCGATTACCATCATTCGATGTCGTCCACATCTATGGGTTCTATGACCTGTTAGGACCAATCGTTGCTCGGGCTTGCCGGCGCTGCGGGGTACCTTATGTAATTGAGCCGATGGGCATGTTCCGGCCAATTGTCCGCAATGTTCCGCTCAAATGGGCATACCGGTACATTCTAGGTGATTCGCTCGTGTGGGGGGCGCAACGAGTAATCGCGACTTCTCCCCAAGAGCAAACGGAACTGATTGAGGAAGGTATCCCTCACATTAAAATAATCGTACGACGAAACGGTATCGCAATTCCCAAACAATTCCCCGCAGCGGGGACTTTCCGACGGCAATGGCATATCGCCGAAAGCGCCAGACTTATTTTGTTCCTCGGACGCCTAATCACCAAGAAGAGCCCCGAGCTGATACTGGAAGCGTTTGCACGTTGGCAGGCTGCGGAAACGTCCGGCCAATCGGCAATCCTGGTATTGGCAGGTCCAACTGAGAAAGATAATTATCGCGAGAAACTGCAAGCTTATGCGACCCGATTGGGCTTGGGTAAAACTGTTTTGTTCACTGGGCCTCTTTACGACGACGCAAAATGGTCCGCATTTCGTGATGCGGATCTGTTTGTGCTGCCGTCGCAGAACGAGAACTTTGGGAATACAGCAGCCGAGGCCGTAGCCTGTGGGACTCCTGTCCTTGTGACCGACCGTTGTGGCATCGCGCCACTAATTGAAGGTCGCGCGGGAATCGTGGTTCCACACGAATGCGACGCCCTGACCGCGGCACTCGGGCAACTGATGAGCGATGGAGAACTCTACGGCCGGCTTCAACAAGGCTGTGCGGAAGTTGCGCGTGACCTCGATTGGGAGGAGCCAATCGACGCGATGCGGATGCTTTACGCGCAAGTGGTGAGGAAGGAGACGCAAAGCTGACTCGACTTTCGGGACGAGATTTCTCGCCACAACACACACTCTCTCACCTATGTTATACACACTGCTCTCATACATCACTTACAAAGAAATTGTCGCTGACTTAATTCTGTTGGCATGTCTTGTCTTCGCTTGGCGTATGCCCCTATTTGCAAACCGACTTTTCAGCGTAATGGAACGATTGGGGACATTGCTTTCGCATAGAAAAGGCTTGACGGTTGGCATGATAGGGATGGTTGGAATTGTAATAAGACTGAGTCTATTGCGATGGCTATCCATCCCAATCCCAGAGATTCATGACGAGTTTAGTTACTTGCTTGCCGGTGACACGTTCGCGCACGGCCATCTTGTCAATCCCCCGCATCCGATGTCGATTTTCTTCGAAACCATTCACGTCAATCAGCTCCCCACCTACATGTCTAAGTACCCACCAGCACAAGGCGCAGTGTTGGCTCTGGGTCAACTGCTCGGCAATCCATGGATTGGAGTATTGCTTAGTACCGCGGGAATGTCGGCGGTGGCCTTGTGGATGTTGCAAGGCTGGATGCCTCCGCAGTGGGCCTTGCTCGGTGGTACGCTTGTGATGCTCAGACTGGGTATTTTCACGTATTGGATGAATAGCTATTGGGGCGGTGCAGTTCCGGCGATTGGGGGTGCGCTCGTTGTTGGAGCCCTACCTCGCATTCTTCACAGACATCGAGCGCGAGATGCGATCATCATGGGGTTGGGAGCCTCAATTCTGGCAAGCAGTCGTCCTTTAGAGGGGTTATTCCTTTGTGTGCCAGTAATGGTCCTTCTGATTATGTGGGCGTTTCGGCGGCGGAAAACCTGCCTGCGCCCCATCCTACTGCGATTTTTTCTTCCGTTTTGTGCGGTAGCTCTTCTCGCCGGCATTTTCCTCGGCTATTACAACTGGCGGGGTACCGGAAATCCATTTCTTTTTCCTTATGTTCTTAATCAGCGAACGTATTCCACCACTCCGGCCTTTGTGTGGCAGAACGCTGGGCAACCACGCCACTACCTGGATCCGCAGCTAGAGGATTACTACAACCGTTGGAACCGCGACTACTGGGAATATTACCGGGTGAACAGTTTTGGGAGTGCAATGAGGCATCTCGCGTTGCTGATACCCAGGTTCGTCTATTTTTTCCTGTGGCCGGAGCTTTTTGTACCTTTTCTTTCTCTTCCTTGGCTGCTACGAGATCGCAGGATCCGATTCCTCTTCGCTCAGACAGGATTCTACTTCCTTGGGACCTATTCCGTTTTGTGGTTCTTACCACATTACGCCGCTCCTCTGATGGCAACCGTTTTCGCTCTGCTCACTCAGGCAATTAGGCATCTGCGGCGCTGGCGTTACAACGGAAGGCCAGTTGGCATAGGCCTATCGCGGGTGGTTGTCCTCTTTGCCGTACTCTTGGCTCCAATACACGAACGAGCGGCCATCTTGGGCCATCCGCCGCCGGATATTGAATATCGGGCGGCAGTGAGCGCCAAGCTGAATGATCTTCCTGGCGAACATCTGGTTATCGTTCGTTATTCTTCCGAAGTCGAAACAGGAGAGTGGGTGTACAACGCCGCGGACATCGGTCATGCAAAAGTAGTTTGGGCACGAGAGCTTACAGGCGTAAGCAGCGCGCCCTTGCTTAATTACTTCAAGGGCCGAAAGGTCTGGCTTGTGGAGCCGGGCGTGTTACCCGTCGAACTGGAGCCCTATTCCCCTCCTCCAGCTCCTACGGCCGAGAAACAATAAGCATGTCTATGTTCAGGATTACCGCTGATGGACTTTTTGGTGGCAGCTTCGGCATAAAGTAATCAAATTGTCCTCAGCATCATCGCCCAACTCACTCCGGAACTTCATGTGGTGCACTTCGAGTGCAATGAGAGAGCCACAGAACTGGCAGCGCCACCGGTCGCGTTCCAAGATTGCCTTATGTAGCGAACGATATGACTCAGGATCGAGGCGAAGTCTTGGACGCTTGAGACGCATGCTGCTATGACGCTTTTTGAAGATTCTCGATGAACAGCTCTCTTTGTGGGGAAGGAATCATTTTAAGGAGTCGAGCTACAGAAAGAAGTAGCGCGTTGGTATCTCCGTTCTCTAGATTGACCCCGGCAAGGAAGTCGGCGCAGATCATCTCCAAACAATAGCCACGAGACTTGTCCGTTCCTAACATCAGGGCCGCTGTTTCCAAGGACTGCTCAAGTACCGGAATTTGGCTCTTGTACACTTTGAAGTAGATGATCTCCCAAGGTTCGGTGTCGAGACCCGTCAGGTGGCGCTCAACCTCCTTCTTGAACTCTTCTTTCGGCAGTTCCTGAGCTCTGTGCAACCAGGTTGCACTATCGAACCGCTCCCCGTCTCGACGCGCCACCTTTGCCAAGTCCGTCGCCTTAGCCCATCCCACAAGCTTGAGATCGGGCTTCGAGATCCGCGGCAAGTGTTCATGGATGGCCATCAGGTAGTAGGCCTTACGTCTCGATTCCGGGAACTTTCTCTCCAGAAACTCGTCGAAGGACCGCAGGTTGTCCAGCCGCCAATACTGACCGGCACGAACTTCACAGAGATAGCGGCCTAGATCAACGAAGCGGGTGTCCCGTTCCTGGGCCGTATGCTTTTCCCATGCCAGGATCTCATCAATCTTAGAGAGCACAATCACGGCTCGTCGGCGATTGAGCTTCGGTGGCACGAGTGGCCTTCCGTTAGTCGTCAAGATGGTCAAGCCAATCAAGGTCGCTCGCTCCTGGGCGGCGAATAAGTTTTGCATCGATAAGCTGCTGACTGCCCAAGCACAGACCCAACTGCGAACAGTTGACGCAGACGTTTTGAGGAAAGCGGATACCGCTGTGCGCCGGAAACTGCCCGGCCTCAATTTGGCCAATAGCGGCTTCAACCAAATGGCCGTACTCACGACGCTGTTCGTCGCTAATGGTGGTCTTGAGGTACTGGATCTCAGGGATACGTTTGCGAACAAAGGCCACGACCGTTGCTTCAGCAATACCGCTGACCCAGGAATAGCAGATGAGCTGAGGATCAAGAGCTAGAAGTCCCGCAGGCTCGTCTGGATAGCGTGCTGTGGTGGTCTTCCATTCAAGTAGGCAGCGCTTGCCATCGATGCTCCCCACCGCATCGATATACGCCACAAAATCATTCCCGTTTGGGAGTATCCGAGATAGCTTGACCTGCATATTCCGGAGAGGTTGGCGGATGCGTATACGATCGTCCTGAGCGAGCCGCTCGAGTAGCTGAACACCCTGGCGAGCGAGCCGTTCCCAATCGTCTCCACTCTTATATTCAAGTGGAGTATCTCGGTAGACTCCCCATTCCTTGAATAGTGCCGCAGCGCTGTCCTCGTGTGAGAAGAAGGCGGCGAGGGCTTTCTCAAAACATCGGCCGAAGAGCAAGGATGCTCGATTCTCTTTTTCTCGCCATCCATCGAGATACCGGTAGCGATAGCTCCTCGGACAACGCAGATACTGGGCGATCTGCGTGTGGCTAAAGGTCATGACCGAACCTCTTGGTTACTGGATACAGCCAGTTCTTCCCAGTCCTCCGCCGGAGCGAACCCGCTAAGATTAAGGAAGGTGCGACCATTCAGGATGGTTCTGGAAATGCGGACGATTCCTCGAAGACCAAGCAGCGCCTTTTCATCGACTTCGTCTCTACCCATGAGATCGGGGTCATAACTAAAGTCTCGCAAGAACCAGTTGAGCCTCCAAAGTGCTTTCGGAGTGCAATAGAGCCGGCCCGTCAGAAGATGACCCCGATGTTCTTTGGGTTCGAGTACGGCAAGCCGCAAGACATAGAACGGTCTCTGCGGATGCCAGCGATAAGAGACCCGATCGACGCGAGCGAGGAAGACACCTTCCAAGATATCTCCGCCGTTTCGTACTCCCTGATGGAGTCCTGGGGTGTGACGTTTCATTTCGTGATCTCCTCTTGCCTGGAGTAGCTGTTGAGGCGGCATAGCAAGCCGTCGCGGTCCTTGATTGCTTGTTCGGCCAGATTATTGATGAAGGCTTCCACCGATTCGCGGCTGGCTTCACTCAGTGTAGGCGCGCGGCAATAGTCGGCGGCGTAGGCCTTAACCAGGCCAACATCGAGTTGGTGCTGCCGAATCAGCAAGCAAAGGCGGTCGCGAAGTCGGGGTTGACCGTTGTTTCCGTTCGCAGAGGGCGCATGCTGAGTTGGCCGCTCCGCGCTCGGATGCCTGGGCGACCAGCCGAGTTCCTCAACCGAACACAACCCAATACCATAGGCCTTGCGGAGGGCACGATTGACGGCACGAGTTTCTGCCACGCGCATCTCGGCGCCATGGACTAAGGAAGACACGTTGGATGGGTCGGCATCTCCGTAGCCGGCGAAACCTCTCGACCTGGGAGACTTGTAAACTGTGGCTTTGAAAACCCAACGGTTAGCAACTGGTTCGGACAATCTTGTTTGAAGGGTTGTTTTGATTCCTAGGCATCGGTTGCGTAATGCTATATGAAGCAGGCCGGAATGCGTGACGTACCAACAACCATCTAATAACTGGAGATCCCCGCGCGCAACCGATAGATTATGCTCTTCGCTCAAAGTCCTGAGAGCGCGTATCGCGACATTGGGAAGGACACCCCAAGTCGCCCGGGCGAGGCGGACATTTAAGCTAACACTGTTGATCCCGTTCTTCATGGCTCACGACTCCTAAAACTGCCTAAAGACATACCACGCATTGTATAGTATGTACATACATTCTGTCAAGACTTTCTCCTAGCTAATGCCACACACTTCAATACAATGTGGTTCGCATGAGAAAAGACACTGCTCTTTCCTTTCGCATTCCTGGACGGCTAAAAACTGAGCTTGAGAAGGTGGCTCTAAGTGAAGGCCGTAGCCTGGCACAGGTCTGTGAGTCTCTGTTGACGGGCGGGCTCGAGATCTATAAGAAGGAAGGTTCGAAATACCTACAGCGCTTTATCTCCCGCCACAAAAAGGAAGATACCTCCGACTAAGGACTCGTCAGAGGGCACAAACGAGCCGTCGGAACGCCTCAGCCTTGCTGGCAGGCTAGTCCGGTCACAATTTCTTGCAGCGAGGGCAGAAGGACTATTACAATGCGCGAGCTGAAAGTCCAAATCGGAAATTCCTAGGAGGCGCCCACTGGACTCCATCGCCCGGGTGAAGGCACTCGTCCCCGCTCCCGTGAAGAAAATAGTCAGGTTCTTGCGAGGGACTCGGCAGATGCCCGCGAAGGAGCCTGTGCCGAGTACTCTCACTGACGAACTACGTCGCTTGAACGCCGCGGCCGCAACCCGGTTTGGCGTGGCGCCGAATGTGCATCCCAAGGACCTCATCTACTGGTTCCTGCTCAATCTCCCATCCTTGGCTACGACTGAAAAGGCAGTCGACTATTACTTTGAAGACGGGTGCAGCTCGTCCAAGAAACTCGCCGATCTGATCGTTGAACTCGGCTACTCAGACAGAGTTCGCCTCCTGGAGTTCGCCTCTGGGTATGGCATGGTTTCCCGACACCTGAAGACGAACTCCAGGCTGGCCTTGACTAGCTGTGACATCCATGACGAAGCACTTGTCTTCCTCAAGGATGAGCTTGGCATCGACACGTTAGGCTCTGATATGGTCCCTGAGAAATTCGCGCCCGCCGATAAGTTCGACATCGTCTTTGTGCTGTCCCTCTTTTCCCACCTGCCGCGAGCAACTTTCGGCCGCTGGCTGAGATCGCTGTTCTCGACTTTGAAGTCGCCAGGCTACATGGTTTTCACCACCCACGGCACCGCGACCTACAAGCTCAAGGCGATACCAATTCCAAGCGATGGGTTTCTGTTCTTGCCTCATAGCGAGCAAAAAGACATTGAACCAGACGAATATGGCACGACGATCACAACTCCGGATTTCGTCATCGGCGAAATCTATCGCCAAGTCGGCGCACCCATTGTCGCCTACAAGTACGCTCACTGGTGGGAACATCAAGACCTCTGGGTCATCAAACGGCCATAGGGGCGTTCCTCCAGCGGGTTGGCGCAGCTTGGCCGTAGAAAGATGCCGAATCTGCGGGTCGTCGCCAAGAAGGAAAGGCACGCGCTCCATATCCTCGACCGCTTTCACAGCACGAAGCACCCCAAATTCCAATGGCTTGCTAGGTATCACACACGTGATCAAGGTCCGGGGGGCTGGGTGTCGCGTCCATCGCTGTGCGCCGGGCTTAAGGACGCTAAAGAAGAGATCACCCTCGGTTAGTTTCCTCACTGTCGCGATCACCCATCGGACTTATTGGTCTTTGCGCTTGTGCTTGTTCCTATTCCCCGTGTCCTATAATATTCGGCCTCAGCCCCGGCGATCTTGCCGAGTATGCTGGCTAATACAATGATCACCTTCATTCAGCAACTACGGACGAAGCTATTCCGGCGCAAGGCACCATCGGCAAAAACGATTACCATCCGCGGCATCAGATTACGTTTTGCAGTGATCGAGGGAGACAGTGGCGATCAAGTTCGATCGGGGTTTGAGGCCGAAGTGTATGAGTACATCGATACGTTGCCGACAAATTCAGTTTTTTACGATTTAGGAGCAAGTATCGGGCATTTCGCGCTCTATGCGGCTGCTCGTGGTCTACGCACCTATGCGTTTGAACCAGATCTAAAGAATTTCAATGCACTGTCGTTGAATAAGACGACAAATGGTCTCTCAAACTTGGCCATATTCAATATAGCTATATCATATGGCGCAACCCGTTCTGGAGTATTGCTCTCGAACAGTAAAAAACAAAGGACAGGCGATCATCACAAGGTCTTAAAGGTTGCCGACAATTCTGTAAGTCCGTCAGTAATAGGCAATCTGGACACAGAACAGATTGTCCGAACGTTTTCGATTGATGAAATGGTTACTATCCACGGCCTTCCATTGCCAAACTACATGAAGATTGATATCGATGGATCGGAAGTAGCCCTACTAGAAGGCGGGAGGGAGACATTTGCAAACCCTGCATTGCACGGCTTCATCATCGAATTGGCGAAGGACTCTCAATATTACGAACGGATTGGAGGTGCGCTGAACGCATTTGGATTTAGTCCAGTTCAGGAATACCAGATTTGTTCATCTGTAGGATTCGAGCCAAATCTATTCAACATCGTGTTCAGCCGGTCTCAGTCTATTGCGGTGGACTCTAATGCTCCTTCCTTTGGCACTACCTGAAATGACTCAAAAGACAGTCGCGAAGCCCAAACTCTACATCGTGAGTAACTCAATATCTGCAGGAATGACTGCACCATTCGCAACGGCTGTTCCCGAGGTTTCCACTCCATAAGGGTCATAGCACAAAGAGCGGCTTCATCATGATCAGCACCCATACGACACTGATGATGTACTAACACTTTTCAGCGTCTTGACGGTCTTTAGGCTCTGTCAGGAAATATTGGATGTTTACCGATATAAGACGAAGTCGTTCAATAAAACGCAAAAA
>Ga0206930_1086_pt1 | contig 20078 bp, 18 predicted proteins | sample Alteio_BWOrgHeat_20_FD_152939 | JGI IMG/M metagenome (GOLD analysis project Ga0206930, IMG submission 152939) | Enriched cells from forest soil in Barre Woods Harvard Forest LTER site, Petersham, Massachusetts, United States -... | ecosystem: Environmental > Terrestrial > Soil > Temperate forest >... | reverse complement strand
CATAATCCCTAAAACTTCAGCGCTGCCCCCGCTTCGAAATAAAATATTCCAGGGCCTGCTACAAAACCGGAGGTAATGCGTGGGGGCAATTTATTTTCGGCAACAGCATAAATAGGTATAAAGCTTAGTATAAGAGCTCCGGTTTTATACTCCACAGGCGCTGAAAATTCATAGTCGAGCATGCTAAACTTGCTCAATTTTACCCTTTGTGCAGCTATCAGCTTTTGTGCGGCGGCCTCTTTTGCTTTGCCTTTTGCAGTGAGCTTGTATTTTTTGAGTGTTAAAAAGGCGTCATAGAAATTTTGCGTACCTGTATTAACGGCAACCGTGGGTGATATAATAAACAGGTCCTTATCCCCAAAGATGCCTTCCTTGGCAAAATCATGGGCAATGCCGGCATTTATGAAAACATCATTGCCAAAACCCTGCTTTATAATATTATAATCAACGCTTATCGTTGGGGTAATAATACTTGCAATATCATAATTTAAATTGGCGCTTATGGTGCTGCTTATGGATGAACTGATCTGAGTACTGTTGGGATTATAAAACAATTTGGTAAAGGAAACTCCCCCATCCAGATCGTCAGTAATATCATAATCATACCCTACAGCAAGTGAACCAGCATCCAGTTTGTTTTGAACACGGTTGGGAATGATATCGAGACTGCCGGAAAGATAGATGCCATTTTTAAATGTATATTTAACTTCGGGTACTATCATTGGGGTTTTCACAGTATCCGACCGGCCCATAAACACATTGTTATTCAGATAATTAACGCCAACTTTGAACGATGCCGTTTTGTCGGCTTTATCACTTTTATCCAAGTCGTCAGCAGGCGAGGTTTGGGCAAAGGCTGTCACGGAAACAAATAATGATAGAATAGTTAACAGGGGCAGGTAAATAATCTTCATATAAATTAATTAGGTACTTAATTGTAACAGGTGCTAAATAGACCATAATACGATATGATGGTTTAATTGGTTAAGTAAAAATATTTATTAATCCGTATTAAACCATTTATGAATAAATATGTCATATCAACCATAAAACAAAAAATAAACAAAACCGTACAACCGAAAAAATTAAAAACTTAGAAAAGTTATGAAAAAGATCGCTCTATTAGCAGTTGCAGTGTTATTCTCAGCTGTTACATTTGCCCAAACAAGTACTCCTGCCACCCCTGCACCTGCGCCAACTCCTGAAGTTAAAGCACAAATGAAGGATTTGCGCAAGGATGTGCGTGCCTACGACAACAAAAAAGCCGAAGCTAAGAACGCCATAAACAAAGGCGACCTTACTGCCGCCAAAGCCGACCTTGCAGCTGCCAAGACTGACAAACAAGACATTAAAGCTGATGCCAAAACCTTAAAATCTGAGGGTGTTGCTCATCCGGTTAAATTAGCTGATAAGCAAGTTAAGAAGATTGATGAAAAAGATGTTAAAACAGATCTGAAGGATATCAAAGCTGATAAGGCAACCGAGCAAAAGGATGTGAAAGCCGGTGATATTACAGGTGCACAAGCTGCGCAAAAAGACGTGAAGGCAGATTCAAAGGATCTTAAAAAAGATGTTAAAGCTGCCCGCAGGGATGGCATCAAACACCCTATCCGTCGGGCTAAGTAATTAATTTACAGAACATAATATTAATTAGAAGGATGCCATATGGCATCCTTTTTTTATTGCTCGGTTTTTTTTGCCCGCGCAGCGAAGGTAAGCATCAATGCAATTGTCGTTAAAATGCCCACAGGCCAATCCCGTGTAATCATACCTGCCACCACGCCTATAATAACAGACCAGAAATAATAATCTTTTGAATTTGGTTTACTCATTGCGGCACTAAAGATAGATAAGCATCGTTAAAACATATATGACGAAGAAGATTTTCTGCGTCATTTACAAAATTTAACATTTAAAAGTTAAAGCAGGTTAAACCAATTTCAATTACGGCAGTCATATTTTAGCTTTAGGCACCCGATTTAGTTATTAAATAATTGACCCTGATGATTAAAATCTATACTCAAAACCCGTTTAAACAATTGAATTATGCTAAAGAGAATATTGGTATTAGATGACAACCAGGACATACTTGATGTGGTTGAAGAAGCACTTTCCTACGAGAAGTTCCAGGTGCTGATCACATCAGACAGTTATAATATTATAGAAATTGCAAAAATATTCAGGCCCGACCTGTTTATATTGGATGATAAACTTGCCGGTCGCAGGAATGATGAGATCAGCAGGCAGATCAAGTGGCACCCTGTTCTGGGCAATACCCCTGTAATGCTTTGCTCCTCCTATTTGCACCGGGATACCGACTTTTCTGCGATGGCTTGTGATGACATTATTGCAAAGCCGTTTGGTTTGGACGAATTAATAACCAAGGTAAACGGCCTCATTTTAGATTAATCATTTCTCATGCAATCGGCAGTATTGTTTTAAATGAAAGTTGAAACCATTCATTTGAGGGACAATATGTATCATAACTGCTGATTTCTTTAAATATTTAATAATAAAACATTCCGCAATCGAACTTCCGCATTCCGCTTTAAACAGTCTTTTTCTTGAGGGTGATCACCGTTATTTCAGGCCAAATACCCAGCCTGCCTGAAAATGCCAGGAAGCCAAAACCACGGTTCACATACAGGTTGCGGCCGTTTTGGGTTGCTAAGCCCGCCCAGTCGAGATAGCGGTACTGCACCGGGCTCCAGCGTAATTTACCAGCCTCTACTCCAAATTGCGCACCATGCGTGTGGCCCGCAAGGGTGAGATGTATCTTTGTTGGATTATGTCTTACTTTTTCTTCCCAATGGGTAGGATCATGTGATAACAATATTTTAAATGCGCCTGGATCAACACCCTTCAGGGCTTTATCAAGATCGCCTATCTGAATAAAGCCCCTGCCCCAGTTTTGTACGCCGATGAGGCTTATTTTCTGTCCGCCTTTTTCTATCTCTAAATTTTCATCAAGTAATAACCGGTAACCCAATTTTTTATGTTGATTCTTCAGTTCTTCCAGGTTAGCCGCTTTTTCTGCTTCGCTATCCCATTCTATGTAGTCACCATAATCATGATTACCCAATATGGAAAACTGACCATAAGGCGCTCTAAGCTGACTAAAACGTTCAATATAAGGCTCTATCTCCCAGGCGGCATTGTTTACCAGGTCGCCGGTAAAAACAAAGAGATCGCTTTTCTGCGATTTCGCCATATCTATGCCACGTTGTACCGCATCGATATTATCAAAACTTCCTGAGTGAATATCAGATACTTGCGTAATGGTGAAACCGTCAAAGGCATCGGGCAGGTCATCAAAATAAAGCGTTTGCTTGTGCAGTTTGTAATCGTATTTACCTTTCAGCATCGCATAAAAGAAGCCTGTAAAAGGCACCGCAGCTACCAAAATGGCCACTTCACTGATAAACTTGCGCCTCGCGGGAAAAAACGGCCTGTCGGGCTTTGCCCCGCTGATCACCCGATCACCAATCCCATAAAAAAGGCGCCCCAGATCGCCGAGGAATAGTATGATGACAAAAAATATCTTAGTGAAGAAAAAAGTCAGGAACAAACTAAGCACCCATTCATGAAAGGGTGTCATACCTTTGGCTGTACTAAAACTGCCGAAGCCGAACAATAGCATAACGGTGACCCCAATCGAGATTAGCAGGTAGCCGAACAATACAATTTGTTTTAATCTTTGCGATTGCCAGTCGCTCATAAAAGTTCTTAATCCGTTAAAAACATACCAGTCCATCAAAAGGGTAATGTCAGCAATAACTAAAAACACTTTTAAAAATCCGCCTCCATGCATAAATAATTCACATCAGTCTGCAATTTATAAAAGGAAAGGTAATTAGCAGGTAAAATTTGGAGTTGTTAAGCTGTAATTTGTACCTTTTGCAGCTATTTGTAAACAGCAAACCTCTGCCAATTATAAACTATCAAACATGAAGACATTTTTTTCCATATTTATTCTGACTATTTTAATTGCTCCGGCGTGCTTTGCGCAGCAAAAAACTAAAACCGATACCGTTTTCTTTGAGGATTTTAACAGTGAAACCCTTGACCGCACCAAATGGAACGTAGAAGTTACCGGCCATACAGTCAATAATGAGCAGCAGGCCTATATTGATTCTTCTGCAGTATTGTATATAGCTCATGGAAAGGATGCCGAAGGAGCTAAAAATGGTGCATTGGTGATTAAAGCGATTTATCATCCCGGTTATACCAGTAAGGAGCTAAAAAAATATGATTTTCTTTCAGGGAGGATCAACACCCGAAAAAAAATGGAATTTACCTATGGCACCGCATCCGCCCGCATGAAGATTGCATCCGGGGCAGGAATGTGGCCGGCCTTCTGGGCGCTGGGTAATGGTAAGTGGCCCGATTGCGGTGAAATAGATATGATGGAAACCGTAGGCGACTCGAGCTGGGTAAGTAATGCCATGCATGGCCCTAATTATTTTGGCAACACCCCACTGGCTTACCGGTATTTTTTTCCCGCTAACACAAATGTTGATCAATGGCATATTTATTCGGTCGACTGGACACCCGATCAATTGATTTTTAAAACGGACGATAAGGTCACCTATACCGTTACCCGTGCTATGGTGGAGAAATATGGCCGCTGGGCCTTTGATAATGCCAAGTTTATCATCCTTAACTTCGCGCTGGGTGGTGGTTATCCGGGTGGTGTAAACAAGATCAAATCGCCATATTATGGCATTTCACAAGCTACTGTCGACAAGATAAAGGCTGGCCAGGCAAAGGTGCTGGTTGATTGGGTTTTGGTTACTAAAAACTAAAAGAGCCCAACCTTGATTTGGCCGGGCCCCTTTAATTAACAGCATATTATATTCTTTAATTCAGAATTTCATGGCTTAATGACGATCGTCATGATGCTCCTGGTCATGATGGTCGTCATCATGATGGTGATGGCGTTCGCGGTATTCTACCGAGCAACTTGATACCGCTGATGCTAATATCAGCAAGGCTATCAATCTTAAAACTATCTTTTTCATAATATTAATAATTAGTATAGATGTATTTAGTATAACCTGCTGATTTTAAAAAGGTTTGCAATTTTCGGTCTTATTGTTCAATTGAACTTAAACCGGGCGGCAATTGTAGGGTAAACCTGAAAAATGTTATCGGTTGTTAACACATGGTAATACATATTGATCTTTGAACCCAATGAAAAACCCTGATGTATTTTGAACCAGATTTGTGGCTCTGCAAAAAAAGATACTCTTTTACCGCTCAGGTTACTGGTAAAGCTGTCGCCAAGGTTTTTGTTTTGAGTATAAAGCTCAAAATCGCCGCTAAACTCAAACTTATAGTTCCAGAAACCACGGCCCCAATACAGCGAATACATCACATCATTACTTGGCTTCTTGAAAGCATTGTAATCATAGGTAAGCGAGGTGCTGAACCAGGCCCCTTTCCATTGAAATGGGTAAACCGGGCCAAGCGAAAAATCATTTGTTATATAATAACCATATGATCCCGGTTCGGCAATGCCAAGCCCTCCGCTGTACTGCACCTGGAGATATACTTTGGGTTTCCATAACTTAAAGGATTGGGACACCTGGGTGAAAAACTTACCCGTATTATGATCGGTACCATTCAGGTCGCTTTCCGACTTGATAAAGAATGAGCCCAGGGTATCTCTTGATTTAAAGTATTCAAAGTAAATGGCCGGGTAATTCATGGGGTTATGGGCCGGATCCAATGTGTGCCTGAAATCATAATGCAGCTGCAGGTTTTGTGCCATTGATGCAGATGAGATCATCCCCAAAACAAATAATAAGCAATATTTCATAATTTTAAAGTGATGCTGGTTTCGGCATCTTTGTAAATATCTTTACAGGGATAAAAACAGGGCGGAATTGCAGCGGAAATCTCGCGTAATTCTTAATTTTAACTTATAAAGCTTTGGATTATAATACATTATGAACAACCCGGACACTTTAGCTTTTGCCGCTTTATTTAAGGAGGCTTATTTAAGGTGCTTTGGGCAGGCTTTGCAAAATCCACTATCGGAAACTGAGAGCAAATTGCTTTGCAACCAGGTACTTGAGCAAACCGGACTTTCCATAGGCTGGAAGAGTGTAAAAAACTACTCCTTTTTTATTCTTGATAACCAGGCCTCCAAGAGCGAGAACCCCTCTGTGGCGACGCTTGATACATTGGCCAGGTATGTACTGCGGGCGCCATATACAACAGAGATCAAAAGAAAAAATGAAGAGAGCCACTACCCCTACTGGTTTTTATATAAAGAGCAATTTAACCGCTCTCAAAAAAATAATACGCCAAAGAAAATATTGTCGCGAAGATTATTGGCAGTGATCATACTTGTGCTTACTGTTACGCCTTTTATCATTATCAACTTTACTCATCATTCAAAAGGCGCTAAGGAATTTACTGATGATTTCAGATCGGTATCCGGCAACGCTCTTGAAGCAAGGGACTGGTTCGTTAAAAATATTGATGAGGCATACTGGAATAAAAGGGCTGATAAACCGGGGCAGCTAAGTTTGTTTACATTGAGTGGCGACAACTGGCCAGATCCGCATAATCAACCGGGCATTAGAAACCTGTTATTAAGGGTCATACCCTACGATTGTTTTACTGCGGAGATTCATTTAAACAACTTTATCCCGAGTCAGGAATGGCAGCAGGCAGGCATACTTTTATTAGAAGATACCACATTTACAGGTAAAAGCATCCGGCTATCTGTAGCCTTTAATGATAATTTTGGCGGATATCTGAACCATAAGGAAATACTTATACAAGCGATCACCTCGCTTGGCAATGGCTTCGGCAAGCCGGAAGAAATTGCGCATCATCATATCATTTACCTCGACAGCTTAAGCCAAAATCCGGGATTAATAAAAAACCTTCAAAACTCGGCGCTGCGTATTGAAAAGCATGGCAAAAAGTTCAGGTTTTTATACGCCGGTGGTGAGCGGGAGAATTCGGCCTTTAAAGAGGTAGCAAGCCAGGAATTTGATATGGTGCCTAAATACATAGGCATCTTCGCTATCAAGGGTTTTGCAGGCAATTCTGCGGCTATTCCGGCAAACTTTACCTATTTCAGGATCACCGGAGACCCTTGCGGGCAATAAAATCGCTTATTTATGCTAAAATGTTGACTAACTGGCCTTAAATTCAGTAAAATGTTTTATTTTGGTTGGTTGTTACCAAAACCAATTAACCAACGTATTACCTTTTATATGTTAAGCAAAAGCATTGTTAAAGTATTATTATTTGCTTTGATATTTATCAGCATCAATAGTGCTTTTGCCCAGGCACCCTCTTTTAATTACCCTGCAGGCGCTCACAATTACACAACAGGTACCTCTATAAACCCACTTGTACCCAACAGTAGCGGCGGGCCCGTCCCTCCTGCTATTTATGGCCAGGTAACTACACTTGCAGGTGATGGTACCCTGGGTGCAACTGATGGTGTTGGTACAGCAGCCAGTCTTTCGGGCCCGCTGGGAGTGGCACTCGATAAAAGTGGCAATCTGTTTGTCACTGATTATTATGTAAAGGGTGTTACCTATTACAATAACCTGATCAGGAAGATCACACCGGGAGGTATTGTAACCACCTTTGCCGGGGATGGTAACCAGGGTTTCCTTAACGGGCAGGGTATTGGGGCCGAATTTTCAGTACCTAATGGTGTCGCAGTTGATGGAGCGGGAAACGCCTATGTTGCCGATGTAGATAATAATAGGATCAGAATGATCACACCTACCGGATTTGTAAGTACGTTTGCCGGTACCGGTGCAAGGGGAGCAACTGATGGTGTGGGGAGCGGCCCCTTAGCTGTCGCAACCTTTAATGCTCCTTCGGCGATAGCTGTTGACGGATCAGGCAATTTATATGTAGCCGATTACAGTAATAACAATATAAGAAAAATAACCCCGGCGGGGATTGTATCAACACTTGCCGGCTCAGGGTCGCTCGGTTTCAATAACGGAACCGGCATAAATGCAAGCTTTAATCAACCCAATGGCGTAGCTGTTGACGCCTCGGGAAACGTGTATGTTTCAGATGCCGGCAATAGCGTTATCAGGAAGATAACGGCCGGTGGTATTGTGAGTACCTACGCAGGCAGCGGAACCGCCGGTTCAGCAGATGGCGCTGCAGGTGTTGCAAGCTTTCGTCGCCCTGCCGGGCTTACTATAGACTTGGGCGGAAATATATTTGTAGCTGATGCAGCCAATAACGTTATCAGGAAGATAAGCCCCACAGGTGTGGTGAGCACGCTTGCAGGCAGCGGTACCCTGGGTTCGGCTAACGGCATTGGTACAGCAGCAAGCTTTTTTGACCCCGAAGGTGTGGTGGTTGATGCAAATGGAGATATTTATGTAGGTGACAAGGGGAATAATCTTGTCAGAAAAATAACGGCATCCGGGTATACCATTAGCCCTGCTTTACCGGCAGGCCTTAATTTTGACGGCACGTCAGGTATTATCAGTGGTAATCCCTCTGCTCCATCAGCCTCAACTACCTATACTATTACAGGATATAATGTATATGGCAGCAGTACTGCCCAGGTTACAATTTCAGTAACCGGCAACATCATTGTTCATACTGCTCCACCGGTAATCGCCTATGTAACTCCACAAGTTTACAAGGTAAATTTAACCATTGCACCCCTGGCGCCAACTAATGGAGGTGGTGCCGTACCCCCCTCTATTTATGGCGGGGTTACCATATTTGCGGGCAGCGGTATTCCGGGCGCTGCTAATGGTACAGGAGCGCTTGCTACATTCAATGGTCCCGATGGTACAGCAGTTGATGCTGCAGGTAATGTTTATGTGGTTGATGCTGCAAATAAGATTATAAGGAAAATAACGCCTGCTGGAGTAGTAACAACATTCGCTTCTGGTTTTAATAGCCCTACCGGGATAGCTGTTGATGCTGCAGGTAATGTGTATGTGTCTGATTTTGGAACCAAGGTAATTTATAAAATAACGCCCGGTGGAGCAGTTGGTACATTTGCAAGTGGTTTTAGCAGTCCCGGCGGAGTTGCTGTTGATGGGACTGGGAACGTATATGTAGCAGATATTGGAAGTAACCAGATCAAAAAGATCACTCCGGCAGGTACTGTAAGCGTATTTGCAGGAAGTGGCAGTTTCGGCTCTGCTAATGGCGTTGGCACTGCTGCAAGCTTTAGCGCCCCGGCTGGTGTGGCAATTGATGCGGCAGGCTATTTATATGTTACTGATTCAGGTAATCAGTTGATCCGTAAGATCACGCCCGGTGGCCTTGTAAGCACACTTGCAGGTAGCGGAATCGCTGGCTCAGCTGATGGCATTGGTGCAGCTGCAAGTTTTAAAAATCCTGATGGTATAGCAGTTGATGGTGTTGGTAATTTATACATAGCAGATAGTGGCAATAGCACGATAAGAAAAGTTACGCCCGCCGGGATTGTAACCACACTTGCAGGTACCGCAGGAAGCCCTGGCCGTGGAAATGGGCAAGGCCCGGCAGCAAGCTTTAATGATCCCCGGGGTGTAGCAATTGATGCTAATGGCAACCTTTTTATAGGTGACCTGGTTAATAATATCATCAGGGAGATATCAACTGATGGTTATACCATATCTCCCGGCTTACCTGCTGGTTTAACTTTTGACAGTAAAACAGGTACAATAAGCGGTACGCCAACAGCAGCATCGCCTGCTACAAATTATACCATTACTGCCTATAATGCTGGCGGCAGCAGTACGTTTGTTGTAAATATTACCGTACAAAATCCTATAATTATTGCAGTGCCACCGCCAATAATCAGCTATGTATCGCCACAAAATTATTTAATAAATGCACCTATAATTCCATTAGGCCCTGCAAACACAGGTGGGGCTGTACCTCAAACTATTTATGGGCAGGTTAGCACCTTTGCAGGCAATGGAGCATCGGGAGCTGCAAATGGTACTGGTACGGCAGCCAGTTTCAGTGTTCTGCACTCCATCGGGACCGACCTTGTGGGCAATGTGTATGTCACCGATAATAATCTCATCAGAAAAATATCCCCATCCGGCATAGTAAATACTCTTGCAGGAAGCGCCGCTGCAGGTTCTGCCGATGGGACAGGAGCTGCAGCAAGCTTTAATCAACCAATGGGAATTGCTGTTGACGGTACTGGAATCATTTATGTAGCTGATACAAAGAACAATGTGATACGGATGGTTACCCAAGGTGGCCAGGTTACAACAATTGCAGGCACGGCAGGCGCTCCGGGACTAACTAATGGTACGGGGGCGACTGCAAGGTTTAATGCACCGTCGAGTATAGCAGTTGACGACCAGACCGGTAATATTTATGTCGCCGATGCAGGTAATAATGTTATCAGGAAGATAACACCTGGCGGACTGGTAAGCACTTTTGCAGTTGGATTTAATAACCCCGTCGGTATAACGATCGATCAAAATGGCAACCTTTACGTGGCTAATGCCGGAGATAATACCATCAAAAAAATAACCCCTGCAGGTGTTGTCAGCACCTTTGCGGGGAGCGGAGGAGTGGGATCAGCAAACGGACAAGGCACGGCTGCAAGCTTTAACAAACCCCTGGGTGTTTCGGCTGATGTGTCTGGTAATGTATATGTTGCGGATAACGGGAACAATCTAATCAGGAAAATAACACCGGGGGGCCTCGTAACTACATTGGCAGGTAGTGGCGCCGCAGGCGCTGTGAATGGCCCTGTTACTACAGCCAGCTTTAACCATCCCGATGGTGTTTCGGCCGATATTTTCGGCAATGTGTATGTAACCGATGTAAACAATTTCCTTATCAGGCAAATAGTAACTACCGGTTATACTATCAGTCCGGGCCTGCCTGCGGGTTTAACCTTTGACGGAAAGACGGGGATAATCAGCGGAACACCAACGGTTCTTTCTCCTACAACGATTTATACTGTTACCGCATACAACATCGGAGGCAGCAGTTCAACACAGATAAGCATCACAGTTTCAGGCACTGTTATTCCACCTGTTCCACCACCAAACATTTCTTATACTCCTAACCTGGTTTTCTATACCGTAGGCACCCCTATCCCACCTGCTGTTCCAGTAAATAAAGGCGGTATATTACCCAATGATATTTTCGGGCAAACCACAACCATTGCAGGAACGGGCTCACCCGGCTCTGCTGATGGTACCGGAACCAATGCAAGCTTTCATGACCCGTTTGGTGTTGCTACAGATACGAAGGGGAATATTTATGTGGTAGACGAATTAAACAACCTGATCAGGAAGATAACACCCACGGGCGTGGTAACAACACTTGCCGGAAGCGGCTCTATAGGCTCAGCCGACGGCACCGGGACAGCAGCAAGTTTTAATAATCCTACGGGTATAGCTGTTGATGTTGCAGGTAATGTATACGTGGCCGATGTTAGCAATAACGAGATCAGGAAGATATCACCTTCAGGGGTGGTAACTACGCTTGCAGGCAGCGGAGCACAGGGTGCCGCTGACGGATCGGGAACTGCTGCAACCTTTAGCAACCCGGCAGGTTTAGCAGTTGATGGTGCGGGCAATATTTATGTTGCCGACCTGAGTAACAACCTGATCAGGAAGATAACACCCGGAGGGGTAGTCACCACGCTTGCTGGGAGCGGACTAAGCGGATCAGCAGATGGTACAGGCGCAGGTGCAAGCTTTAATCAGCCTTATGGCGTGGCTGTGGACAGGAATGGGAATGTTTACGTTGCGGACTGGGGTAATAATGAGATCAGGAAAATAACGCCTGCAGGGGTGGTGACTACTATTGCCGGAGGTATTGCCCCTGGTTCGGCCGATGGGCAGGGCACGGCTGCCAGCTTTAACAAACCCTTTGGATTGGCCATAGATGAGAACGGGAATATATATGTAGCTGATACCGGTAATGAAAAGATCAGGATGATTACACCCGCTGGTGCAGTAAGTACTGTTGCGGGTAACGGTTCCAAGGGTGCAGTTAATGGAACTGGTAGCCAAACCAGTTTTTATCAGCCTGTAGGTATTGTGTCGGATGGTGCGGGTGATATATACGTAGCAGATGAATTTAACGATCTGATAAGAAAGGTGGTTGTGGTAAGCAATTACACCATAGATAAAACCCTGCCCCCAGGCTTAACATTCGATCCCACTACCGGAACTATAAGTGGTACACCAACCGCCGTTTATCCAACCACAACCTATAACGTTACCGCATTTAACTTGGGTGGCAGCAGCACAACCCAAATTACGCTTACAGTAAAACCAGCTCCGGTATTACCACAAACGCTCACTTATGGTCCGCTGCCGGATAAAACTTATGGCGATCCTGATTTCGATCCCGGGGCTACAAGCACTAATTTAACAATCCCCATTACTTACACAAGCAGCGACCCTACAAAGGCAACTATTGTAAACGGGCAGATACATATTACTGGTGCGGGTACAGTTACCATTACCGCATCGCAAGCAGGCAACGCGGGTTATACGCCAGCTACTCCGATTGACCAGGTATTAACCATAAACAAGGCATTATTGACTATCACTGCCAATGATCAAACTAAAGTATTTGGAACACCAAACCCGGACTTTGGTGTAGGTTACGTTGGGTTTGTATATGGCGAAAACCAAACACAATTAATAACACAGCCCACAGTTACTACCATTGCAACTACAATGTCCCCGGCTGGTACTTATATTCTTACTCCAGGAGGGGCGCAATCCAATAACTATACCTTCAATTATATAACAGGGATACTTACCATCAAACCTGTTCCTCCTACCATCATCATACCAAACACCTTTACCCCAAATGGCGATGGTATTAATGACGTGTGGAACATTAAGGCGCTGGTTGATTATCCGCAATGTATCGTATCTATTTATACCCGTTATGGCAGCCTTGTTTACCAATCAAAAGGGTATCCGACACCATGGGATGGTACATATAATGGAAGCAAGTTGCCTGATGGCACCTACTATTACATTATTAAACCTGAACCTGCTATGAAAACGATGGCAGGCTATGTAACAATTATCCGATAGGTTTCCTGCAGATCAATCCAGAGTTTTAACTTCAAAGCAACTTATTTGCAGGCCTTTCCGTATTAGTTTAGACTATGCGCGGTTATATCATCATTCCGAAATCAGTTACATGTAATATATGTAAATATTGCGGTGCCCGGCCAATTATTGCACTGGCAGAAAAAGGCGAATACATTGTAAAATGCCCCAATGATGATGCACATTACCAAACCGCCGTTGGCCTGATAGATATTGAAGATTGGAACGTTCACAATATGCCATCCTCCATTTCCGCAATCAGTCCTATTACCACTATAGCCTGCTAAATTTCACTTCCCATCTTTACTAATACAATTGTTACATCCTTAATACTTAGCGTTGGATGGTTTTTTGTACCTTGTACACATGAAAACTGTCTCATCAATAAGGACTATTATATTTTCCCTTATATTAAGTGCACCCTTCCTTTGCTTTTCGCAGGGAAATAAGCCAACAGTAAATCACATAGCTGTGTGCGCACACAATCTTCAAAAAAGCATCGCTTTTTATAGCGACGTAATGGAACTGACCAAAATACCTAACCCCTTTAAGGATACCGTTCACCAATGGTATAACATAGGCCCGGGTGTGGCTCTGCATGTGATAAAAGGTGGCTGCCCGGTTGAAACGCATGATATCAATACACACCTTTGCTTCAGCGTAGCCTCACTGTCTGATTTTATGAAGCATCTTGATCAGTATAAAATAAAATATGGCAACTGGAACGGCGACTATAAAAAGACCCAGTTAAGAGCCGATGGCGTTACGCAAATTTATTTCCAGGATCCGGATGGATATTGGATCGAGGTGAATGACGCGAAGTGATAACTTTTAATCCTTAAAAATAGCTCGGGCTGCCTTATGAAATATTTATATCTGTTGATCCTGTTCACGATTGGGATGAATCTTAGCGCCAGGTCACAATTACTTATTGAACGGAGAAATATTGCAGAAGTAAGAAAATATGAAGCTGAAAATGGCTCAGAAAACCAGGGTTTTAAGAAAATGCAGGTTGGTGCTGATTTCTTCCATGGTGCACAAGAGAAAGTTGAGTACTTCCCATTAACATTTAAACGTATCAATGATACGTTTAAGCCAAAGTGTGTTGTCGAATATTATTATTCTGATAAAGATTCGATTATTAACGCCATTGTTTACGACTGGAATATCATGAATGAAGTAACCAATCTTAAAACCGACGGATATAAATTTGATCAGCAGACTGATCGTAAGGATGAATACATACAGCAATATAATAGCATTAGAGATCAATTGATTAAATTATTTGGAGAGCCATCAAGAACAAAAAAGATTAAAGAAGACGGCCACCTGGTTGCCGGGGAAACGGATTGGTACTTGAAAAATATGGATCTCCGGCTAACTATGCTATTTTCATCTCAGCTACAGGTAGCCGGGCCTTTTAAACTTGGATCATTTAGAGTACGTTTAGTTACCGACTGGAAATGATGCAAATCTTTCAAGCTTCTTTTCACCATAAATATTAGCCGTTCCCGAATCAAAATATCTATTTTACGCCACCTCTGCCCTGTACTGATCCGCAATTGCCCTCTCACGATCATAGGAATTGTATAAATGTTCGGGTATCTCAGCAAGTGTAGACTGATGAACCTGTTCGCCAAGGCCATAAAATTGCTGGAAGCTCATGATCAGCGGGCGCCATTTATCAGGGTCTACTCTATTTGGGTGCCCATCCATTATAATTGATTCTTCCAGGTGAACTCTTTGTATGCGAAGCTCAAAAGTTACAATTTTCCCGCGCTGCATTATATCGCCTTCGGAGAGTCCGTGTACAGCTTCAACAACCGCTTCCATTTGCACCGGGCACTCCTTTACTCTTGGGGCATCTACGGTTTCGGCATCCTGCCGGGTTAATCCGGCAACGCCAAATTTATCCTCAAGGTGATGATACCCTCTTTGTATTTTCCCTTCGGGAACGGGATTTAAGCCCGTGGTTTTGGCTAATAGATTAACAGCACTTACCTGGTTCACCGATGGGAGGTTTAAAACACCCTGTCGGTTGCGCATTAAATTTTGCGTGGTTTTGGAAGCCGCGCCTAAGCCGATCACACAACGCCATCCGAGCCAGAAGATGGACGAAATGGGCGCCAGGTTATCAGATCCGTTTTCATTTTTTGTGCCGATCAATACTACCGGAGTTCCGAAATATAAAATTGAAGGTTCGCTTTGAATATGCATGACTAAAATATTTATTGTTTTTACACAACAAAAATACCCAGGTCATGAGCCTTATTAAACCCGTTTCTTGCGCTGTTTAAGGCTGGCGTTACTTCTCCCCATAGATCGTAATCGCTCCAAAATCAAGCAATGTCCGGCCGTTAACACTGTGCGTGCTAATGAGGGAGTAAACATCTTTTTTAATAGCCTCAATCGTTGCATCATCCGCTTTGGCCAGTATAGCGATCAATGACTCTGACAGGTCAGTTCTGTTTTGCCAGTAAGTATCTGCGTCAACAAAATCAACTTTGCCTGTTAGCTCGTCCTCCCCAGTATGCTTAAAACCGGCTTGTGCGAAAACACCAGTCATGAGCCCTGGTTTGGCGCAACGAAACATGCCCGGTGCATCCGGAGGTACTACCGGCTGATCAATATATTTTTTTACAATGTTTATGGCGGCAGTATACCAGAAATTTTTGTCAGGGGCACTCCAAACGGCTACAACTACCTTGCCTCCGGGCTTTAGTACCCGGTACATCTCATTGGTTGCCAATTGCATGTCAGGAAAAAACATGAACCCCATCCGGCAGCTGATCTTCGTAAAGGTATTGTCGGCAAAAGGCAGCTTGCAAACGTCGGCCACTTGAGTGCTGTAGTTTTTTAGCCCTTTAGTGGCCGCATTTGCGTTTGCCAGGTGCAACATTTCTTCTGCAAGATCGGTGCCAACCACCTTTCCGTTTTTGACTATGGCGGCAATCGTCAGGCCCGGTTCGCCGGTACCTGCTGCGATGTCCAAAACGAAGTCATCCTCTTTAATTTCAAGTTTTTCAATGATCGAATCGCTCACCGGGCGCAAAAACTCCATAATAAAACGGTCCCATTTTTTCCATCCTGCCGACACTTTGTTCCATACCTGCTTTTGCTGTTCGCGACTTTCTTCCTGCTGAAGTTTCATAAATAATATTTAATACCAAATTATAAATTATACGAGTATTTAAACCGTCAAGAAATATTTCATTTACCTGTACCCCATCGCCTGCAGGTCGAACAATTCTGCGTAGCGCCCACCTTTTATCAATAGCTCTTCGTGGCTCCCTATTTCAATAAGTTCGCCCTTATCCAATACCAGGATGCGGTCGGCCATACGCACAGTACTAAAGCGATGTGAGATCAATACCGCAGATTTACCCTTTGTCAATTCAGCAAAACGCTGAAAAACCTCATATTCCGCCCTTGCATCCAGGGCTGATGTCGGTTCATCCAATATCAATAGCCTTGCGTCGCGCATATAGGCACGCGCCAAAGCTACCTTCTGCCACTCCCCTCCCGATAACTCAACCCCATCGGCAAAGCGCTTGCCCAATACCTGGTCATACGAGCCCGGTAATTTAGCAGCCAGTACATCAGCCATGCTTTGCTGTGCCGAAGCCTCAATCAACGGGCGGTTATCCTTTTGACCGATATTACCAACTGCGATGTTTTGGGCAAAGGTCATCTGATAGCGCAGATAATCCTGGAAAATGATCCCTACGTTTAGCCGCAGGTCGACAAGATCATATTCACGCAGGTCGATCCCCTCCAGCAAAATTCGGCCTTCAGTTGGGTCATACAAGCGTGCAAGCAATTTTACCAATGTGGTTTTGCCAGCCCCGTTCTCCCCTACCAATGCCAGCTTTTCGCCGGGATGAAGTGTAAAGCTCAAATGTCTGTTGGCCCATCGGTCTGAATTAATGTATCTGAAGCCGACGTCTTCAAAAGTAAACCCCAACTCAAGCTCTTTCGGAAATGGTAATGGGTTTGCAGATGGTTTTATTTTTGGTTCGATATCGAAAAACTCAAAGAAATCACGCAGATAAATTGCACCCTGGGACACCGCTGTAAAACGCGATAAAATACCTTCTAATAAGGCCCGTAACTGCCTGAACGATCCAGCAAGGAAAACAAGCTGACCAATAGAAACACTGCCCGACACAGTTTTGATGATCATCACTACATATGCCGTATAATAACCAATGCTACCCAAAACGGCAAAAAATGTCCCCCAAACGGAGCGCTTTATAGATAGCTTACGATTATCAGCATAAAATTTATTGGAAAGCTGCCTGAAGCGGTCAATAATAAAACCCGACAGGTCAAATATTTTAACCTCCTTAGCTGTTTCATCACTCGCACCTAAATAGCGAACATAATCCAGTTCGCGGCGCTCTGGGGTTTGTCCCCGGGTAAGCGCATAACTTTGATCGTTAAAATAAGATTCTCCTAAAAAGGCCGGAATAATGGCGATCAACAGCAGTACTATGAGCCATGGATTAAAGGCCATCAAACCTACCGCCAGGAAACCCATCGTGATCAGGTCCTGCACCTGGCTCATTACCTGCGATAGTAATATGGTGCGGCCAACAGTCTGCTGCCGGGCCCGTTCCAGCTTATCGTAAAAAACAGAGTCTTCAAACTGATCAAGGTCAAGTGTTGCCGCATGCTCCATAATCTTTACCGAGGTGTGGTTGCTGAACAAATCGCCCAGCAAGCTATCCATTAACGTAATGGCACGGCTTAGCGCGTCGGTTAAAATGGCGAGGCCAAACTCTATTGCAACCATTTGCCATAGGCGATGTGTGTCGCCAGAGTGGTTATGATTCAACTTGACCACCTCATCTATGATCAGCTTTCCTACATACAGCAATCCCAGCGGCATAGCCGAACGCGCTATACGAAGCAATGAGGTAACAACCGTCATCCAGCGGCTGGTTTGCCACACTAATTTGAAAAAAGCCGGAAGGTTGCGCAACGCCGCAAAGCGTTCCTTTAGGGTCAGTGGGTCTATACGTGTATTTTTGGGCGGGCGGGTATTCAATTTACTATCCTTCTCTCCTGGTGTTTATGTAAAAGTAGGGAATTTGTAAGGGGTTGATATAATACTCCTGTTTTTTGAGGGTAGGATGACATATTAAGCGTATAAACTAATAGGCAAATATGAATGTGCTTATTATTTTAATATTTTTTTACATTTACAAGACTCAAATAATTGATGTTTAAACAGATAATTTAAATGTTATTTCTATGTTTGCAATCAAATACTTTAAAATAACCCCATAAGAAAAGTAACATGAAAAAGATCATCCTATTAGCTACAGTTGCTCTGATGAGCACTTCAGTATTCGCTCAAAACTGGAAGGTGAATAAGGCGCATTCGCACTTTACATTTACCATTACCCACTTAGCCGTATCAGATGTTGACGGTGTATTTAAAGATTTCGATGCTACTATCGTTTCGTCAAAACCTGATTTCAGTGATGCTGTATTTAGTTTTACTGCACAAACTGCGTCTTTGACCACAGGCGTTGATGCCCGCGACAATCACTTAAAAAGCCCTGACTTTTTTGATGTAGCTAAAAACCCAACCATCACCTTTACAAGCACATCAATTAAGCCAACAAGTGCCGGTCATTACAGCCTTACCGGTAATGTAACCTTGAATGGTACTACTAAGCCTGTAACTCTTGATCTTTGGTATCGCGGTACCATAACCAACCCAATGAGCAAAGCACCTGATGCAGGTTTCCAGGTTACCGGTACTATCAAACGTTCTGATTTTAACTTTGGAAGTAAATTTGGTTCCCCAATGCTTAGCGACGAAGTTGCTATAAAGGCTGTTGGTGAATTTGACAAGGTAAATTAATTACAAATTGTAGAGACGCAAAACAGAGACGCAAAATTTTGCGTCTCTACGGAAGAAATTTATAATACATTTCTATTATCGCTCCGGTATACACGGGGCGATTTTTTTTATATGCTCAGACCCTTTTGAAAGTCATGGTGCGGCCAAAGATTTTAAAATGCCAATAGCCTTTCACTTTAAGCAGGCCCTCCTTGTTGATGTAAACCGAGGCGTTCCACTCCTTTCCGTTTTTGGCATCATAGATCATTCCGTCTTCCCACGAACCACTGCTTGCATCATATTTAAGCTCTCTTAATACACTCATGCCTAAAATTTTGCGGGTGCGGAGTGATGGATCTGGGTTTTTTGTGTCGCACCATTCTCCCATTGGCTTAGACGGATCGTCCCTGAACCAGATTATTTTGGCCCTGTAGGTATTATCGGCATCATGATAAACCTGTACCAGCAGGTTTTTTTCTGATGACATCCATTTGCCGCATATCTGGTCACAATTCGGTACAGTGCGGGGTTGAATATTAACACCCCAACTAACAAAAAGAACCAATAATATACACTTAAACATAGTCTTTAGAAATAGCAGATTGCCTGATTAATCAAAACAATCTTGATGCCAATGTAGGTTATAATTATAAAATTAATAATTATCTGTTGATTACTTCTTCACAAATAACTATCCATTGCTGTACGGTAAATTTGGCCGCTAATTCTCCGATCAATTGATAAGGAATATCGTCCATTTTTTTAAAGCGGATACAGGCTTTACCCATATCCAATTTTGTTTTACAATGTTTCGGATACTCATTAACGAACCAATCCAGTAATTTGTTATTGCTATAAACGGACATGGCGTGTAAAGCGATAAAATTCTTCTGCGAACCTAAATTCATATAAGGTAAGGGCACTTTGGGATTGCAATGATAGCCTTTGGGATATATAGCATGCGGCACAACATAGCCCAGCATACCATAACCCATTACCTCTTCAAACCCTTCGGGCAAATTCTTTAATATTGCTTCCCTGATATTGCTTATCGCCTCTTTCCTGTCAGGAGGGAGTTCATCAATATATTGTTGTGGGGTTATGGCGGTTGATTGCATAATGATTGATTAAAGTGATATGAATTTAATAAAATAGTTACCGCTATCAAA
>Ga0206930_1085_pt1 | contig 20098 bp, 14 predicted proteins | sample Alteio_BWOrgHeat_20_FD_152939 | JGI IMG/M metagenome (GOLD analysis project Ga0206930, IMG submission 152939) | Enriched cells from forest soil in Barre Woods Harvard Forest LTER site, Petersham, Massachusetts, United States -... | ecosystem: Environmental > Terrestrial > Soil > Temperate forest >... | reverse complement strand
ATGTACCAGTAACGACTCTATTTGATCCTGGTTGTAGATATCAGTATTATATTCCAGGTAGATATTGAGCCCATTTTTTGATTCAGAGAATATAATCGTGATATCAAATTTCGCAAGCTTAAACTCTCCGGCCTCATAAGCGCTTGTTTGGAGTCCGTTGAGTGTGTATTCTGCATCTTGTTCTGCTGAGTTCTGCAAGGCAACCATCACATCAAATAGCGGGTTGCGGCTCATATCACGACCAAGCTTTAAGGCATCTACCAGTTCGTCGTACGGGTATAGTTGATGTTCATAAGCGCCGAGAGTAACTTCCTTTACTTGCTGATAAAGTGTTTCAAAGCTTTCTGACCCTTTAAAGCGGGTTCTTAAGGAGAGCGAGTTAATATAAAACCCTACCTGATCCTCAAGATCCGGATGCTCCCTGCCGGCTGTAGGGCTACCGATTACAATATCCTCCTGGTTGGTATAACGATAAAATAAGGTGTTTAAGCAGGAAAGCAGGCTCATGAATAAGGTACCGCCATTGGTTTTACTGATCTTGTTAAGATCTGCCTTATCTATGGTTGTGGAAATACTTGCACCATTATAGCTTTTTATCTTCGGGCGCTCCTTATATGTTGGGAGTACCAGCACCGGTAAATCCCCCTCAAACTGCTTTAGCCAATATTCCTTATGAGGGGCAACATTTTCCGCTTCCAACTGGTGAGTGTGCCATGCCGCATAATCCTTGTACTGTATCCTTAGCGGTGTGGTTTGAATATCTTCTCCTTGTGAAAATTTATTATAAAGTGCACTAACTTCCTTGCGGAAAATATCCATCGACCAGCCATCACTTATAATGTGATGCTGTACCATTACCAAAACGTGCTTATTTTCCTGCAGTTTGATCAGGTGGCAACGTAATAATGGGCCCTCACTCAGATCGAAACCCTTGTTGATCTCCTCATCCACTACCTGCTTCAATACAGAATCCTGGTCGTCAATATTCCGCAGGTCGGTCTCATCCAGTTCAAAACCGTATTCTTTTATACTTTTTATCTTTTGACGCGGATTACCGTCTTCATCTTTACTAAATACGGTTCTTAGTATCTCATGGCGTGATATCAGCGTTTCAAAGGTCCTTTTTAAGGCCCGCTTATCCAGCTTACCCTCTAATACGATACCTACCGATATATTATAGGCACTTTGAGCCCCCTCAAAATGATGCAGCACCCATAGTCTGCGTTGTGCTGATGATACATCATAATCAGGTTGTTCAGCTACGGCTTCTATCCTCTTATACTCCTTTGATTCCTTTTGAGATATGGCTTCGGCCTGCTGTTCTATCGTGCTTCCCGAAAAAAGATCTTTTACCGAAAGTTTTACTCCCAGTTCCCTGTGGATCAATCCCAGCAAACGTATAGCCCTGATGCTGTGCCCGCCAATATCAAAAAAGTCAGCCTTTATACTAACCTTTTCCGCTTCGATACCCAATACACCTGCCCATATTTTTACGAGGGTTCTTTCTATATCAGTTGATGGAGCTGTGTATGCCTCACCGATAATTCCGGTACTTTGCGGCGTTGGCAAAATCTTCCTGTTTACCTTCCCATTGCTGGTTAATGGTATCGAGTCCATTTGCACATAGTAGCCGGGCACCATGTAAATAGGTAGTTTTTCCTTCAGGTATTCTTTCAGGTCAATGGCTTTAGCATCACCGGTAAAATAGGCTATTAGTTCCTTATCAGGTCCATTGATGGCCCGGGCTATTACTACCGCATCTTTTACTTTAGGGTGCTTTTGTAATACTGACGATACCTCGTTAAGCTCAATTCTGAAACCTCTTATTTTTACCTGATCATCTATTCGTCCAAGATATTCCAGATTACCATCAGGCTGCCATCTGCCCAAATCTCCGGTCAGGTATATGCGTTCGCCCTCTATAAAGGGGTTCTTTATAAATTTATCATTTGTTAGCTCGGGCCTGTTCAAATAGCCTCTTGCCAGACCAATGCCGCCTATACATATTTCACCTGCTGCACCTTCCGGCGCCAAATTCCTGAACTGATCTAATACGTATAGCTGTATATTATCTATCGGTTTACCAATTGGAACGGTGCCCTTTAAGTTTTCCTTTTTACAATCGAAATAGGTTACATCTATACTTGCTTCTGTTGGCCCATACAGATTCATTAATGATTTATCGGGGAAAAGTGCATTAAATCTTTCCGCCTGATTTATGGTTAAGGCCTCACCACTTGTAAATACCTGTTTTAACTCACTTAACTTATATAGCTTCGTTTTTTCATTTTCCAGGTATTCCAGAAATACACTTAGCATTGAAGGAACAAAGTGCATCACAGTCACCTTATTTTTTTCAATGGTGTCAACAATCACCTCCGGACTTTTTTCACCTCCTGGTTGCAGCATATAAACACTTGCCCCTTCAATTGCCCACCAGATAAGTTCCCAAACAGATACATCAAATGAGAATGTAGTTTTTTGCAGGATTACATCATCTGCTGTAAGCGGATAAGCTTTTTGCATCCACTCCAACCTGTTCACCAGGCCATTGTGCTGAAGCAGGCATCCTTTAGGGTTGCCGGTTGATCCGGAAGTGTAAATACAATATGCCAGATGATGAGGCTGCAAGCCTACCGGCTGGTTTTCCTTGCTGTAGTTACCAAGCGATTTCTTAAACTTCTCTAATTCATTATCATCTATCAGCACTTTACAGCCGCTATCCTGTATCAAATAATCGATACGCTCCTGCGGATAATCCGGTGTTATCGGAACATACGCACCACCGGCCTTTAATATCCCGAATATCGTAACGATCATCCATTCGCTGCGCTCGAGCATGATCCCAACGAGATCGTCAGGCTTTACCTTGTATGTCTTTCTTAAATAATCCGCTAACTGGTTGCTTAGGCTATTTAACTCACTGTAACTCAGTTCAACATCTTCAAAAATAACCGCCTTGCTATCAGGTGTTTTTTTAACCTGCTCTTCAAACAGGTCCACAATTGTTTTAGTCTTTGAGTAAGTTACTGTTGTGTCGTTTAACCCTTTTAGCAATTTATGCTCTTCGGCCTCAGTAAGCATAGGAAACTCACCGATCATCCTCTCGGGGTTTGCAATAATGGAACTAAGTAAGTTTTTGTAATGATCTACCAATTGATGAATAGCTTCATCGCCGTAGATATCTTTATTATATTCAACTATGCCGGCCAAACCGTCAGTCTTCTCCCTGAATTTAAATACAAGATCGGAGTTATTGGGGTATTGCGCCAATAATTCATCGATATTTGAATCAATGTTTGATTCTAATTCGCTTTGCAGGATAAACATTACCTGGAAAAGCGAATTCAAATCCTCATCACCTCCCTTCAGCATATCCGTTACTTTCTCAAAGGGAACATTCTCATGCTGATAAGCTTCAGAAACTGTAGAATTTACTCTCTTAACGAATTCAGGGAAAGGATCCTCGCCGTTTATTTCATTTCGCAGAGCCAATAAATTTGTAAATGTGCTGACTTTACCATTTTGTTTAAACCCCGATATAACATTACCGACGCAAATGTCTTCCTGGCCGCTGTGCCTGAACAGAAGAATTTTAAATGCTGACAATAAGGTAGTGTATAAGGTTACGTTTTGACTTTCGCTTAAAAGTATTAAGCGCTTTAATATTTCATCATCAACGATAAGCTCTACACTTCCTTTATCATTATTTTGACTATCAGTACCAGAATTACTATAAGACAGATTTAAGGGGGTAACGCCTTGTAACTTTTCCTTCCAATAATCTAATTCAAATTCAAACGGTTCACAACCTGATAAACTTAAATTTGACATGTTAATGAATGAAATTTAATTGGCTAATAAAAATTAAAACGTGAAAATAACAAATAAATCAGACATAGCTAACTTATCTCTTCCACGTAATGGTTTAAGTATTATCAGTAAATAACAATTATTATACCAGCCTCACAATAATATTTATTTTACGAAAAATTGTGGCTAATTGGTTTTATGAAATTATATAATTTCTGTCAAAAGACATTATATGTTGATAAGTTTATTGTCTAATCCTGAGGCAGCGGTTTTATCTAAAAACCATTGCAGGTCGCCGTTTTGGGGTTTAATAAGCTGGGCAGGATAGTTTTCAATGTCTATTTTATCTTCAATTACATGGTGAACAGCAATGGCTTTGGTCTCGCCATACACCAGGTAGGCGATGTGATGTGCCTGGTTTATTAAGGGTGCGGTCATGGTAATTCTGAATACCTGCTGATCTTCTAAAAAAACTTCCTTTACGGATGCAGTTTTGTCGTGCAAAACGGATGTATGGGGAAATAATGAAGCAGTATGGGAATTATCTCCCAACCCTAATAACACCAGATCAAATCGAACATCAAAGCCTGCAAAATAATGATTAATGTCAATAGTATACTTTTTGGCCGCTTCTTCGGGGCTTACCGAAGTATCAACAGGGAATATTTGTTTGAAGCTTAGGTCAAGGGGTTCAAGCAATGCTTTTTTAGCCATCAGGTAGTTGCTTTGGGGGTCAGTTTGGGGTACATAACGCTCATCGCCAAAAAAGAAATGAACCTTGCTCCATTCCACCTTATCCTTGTATAAAGGTGATGCAAGCAATTCATAAAGCTTTTTTGGCGAGTTTCCACCAGAAAGTGCAACAGAGAATTGTCCGTGGTCGGCAATTGAACTTGCCGCTGTTTCAACAAAATAATTTGCTAAACCAGTAAGCACCTCATCCTCATTATTAAAAACATTTATCTTCATCCTGTTATTTTTTGCCGTTTACCGGTATTGTAAACCAATTAAACCCATCGCGTGCTATCAATGCTTCGGCGGATTCGGGGCCCCATGAATCAGCTGAATAATTAGGGAAGTTCAAGCTCTTTTTGTTTTGCCATGTGCTCAAAATCGGCATTACCAGTTCCCAGGCTGCTTCCACCTGGTCGCCACGCATAAATAAGGTCTGGTCGCCCAGCATGGTATCCAATATGAGGGTTTCGTAGGCCTCAGGGGCTTGCTGAGTATAAGTGCCTTTATAGTCAAATACCATATCAACGGCATTCAAAACCATATCAATGCCCGGGCGTTTGGCCTGCACCTGTAAACGGATGCTCATTTCGGGCTGTATGCTGATGATCAGCCTGTTCTGTTGCCAGCTTTCCACCGCTTCGGTAGGGAATATCAGGTGAGGTACATCTTTAAATTGTATGGTAATTACCGATGAAGACTGATGCATTCTTTTACCTGTACGTAAGTAAAACGGAACACCCTGCCAGCGCCAGTTATCTACAAAAAACTTAATGGCCGCAAATGTCTCAGTGTTTGATTGTGGATCAACTTTAGGCTCATCGCGATATGCAGGTACTTCTTTTCCCTTCATCCATCCGCTGCCATACTGTCCTCTCACTGCTGAAAGGCGCACATCATCAGGGCCAAACCTGCGCATAGCTCTTAACACATCGACTTTGCGGTCTCTAACTTCATCAGCATTAAAGCTAACAGGAGGCTCCATAGCTACGTGACAAAGCAACTGCAGCAAATGGTTTTGAATCATATCCCTTAGTGCGCCCGAACCATCGTAATAATCGCCACGCTCTTCAACGCCCAATTGTTCGGTAACTGAAATTTGCACATGCTCAATAAAATTGCGGTTCCAAAGCGGTTCCATTATCGAATTGGCAAAACGGAAAGCCATAATATTCTGAACTGTTTCCTTTCCGAGGTAGTGGTCTATGCGGTAGATCTGGCATTCATCAAATATCTTGGACAGCAGCGTGTTTAATTCTCTTGCCGTATCCAAATCATGCCCGAATGGCTTCTCAATTACTATTCTTGTCTTTTTCTTGTCTTCAGCAAGCTTTGCTTTGGAGATATTTGATGCGATGATCGGGAACAAATTAGGCGATACCGCCAGGTAATAGATCACATTTGCCTTCGTTTTCCAATCAGCGTTGTGCTTATCTATGCGTTTACCAAATTCTTTAAAGGTCTCAGCATCCTTCACGTCAGATACCTGGTAGTAAATGTTTTTTGAAAATTCATCCCATTTTTCATTTACAGCCTTGCCGCTGCGCGAAAACTGGTTGATATCATTAAGCAAATTCGTCCTGAACTGTTCGTCAGAATATTGTGTACGCCCTGTGCCTATGATTGAAAAGTTGCCCGGCATCCAGCCATCTAAAAATAAATTATAAAGGGCCGGGGCAATTTTTCGCGATGTTAAATCGCCGGTGCCACCAAAAATAACAAATATAGTAGGTTCTGATTTTGTGTTTGAGCTCATTTTTAAATTCTTATGCGGCTATTAGATAAAATTAAAGATTACTCCTGGCTTTTAGGTACCCATTGCGTATGGAAAACGCCTTCTTTTCCAATCAGTTCATAAGTATGTGCACCAAAATAATCGCGCTGTGCCTGGGTCAAATTTGATGGCATCCTTTTGTTGCGGAAGTTATCAAAATAACTTAACGAGGCAGCATATGCCGGCGCAGCAATACCTGAAGTTATCGTAGCTGATAATACGATTCTTGCACCTTTTACTGCTTCTGAAACCAGGTTATGTACATTCTCATCCAAAAGCAAATGAGGCAATTTGGAATCCTTTTGATAAGCATTGTAAATATCATTCAAAAATGCCGAGCGGATGATACAGCCACCACGCCATATTTTTGCTATCTCATCCAGTTTCAGGTCATATTTATATTCTTCGGATGCCCTTGCTAGCAGATGCATACCCTGAGCATAAGAAACGATCATACTGAAATAAAATGCCTGTTCTAATGAATTAACAAACTCATCAGCATTTGCATTTATTTGTGTATCACCTGTATACAATTCTGATGCTTTTACTCTCAACTCCTTATATTTTGAAAGATCGCGCATAGAAACAGCAGAGTCGATGGTAGGTATTGGGGCCTGCAAATCCATTGCTACCTGCGATGTCCATTTACCGGTACCTTTGGCTTTAGCCTCATCTTTTATATCATCTATCAATAAATGATCAGTACCCGGAGCTTTATAATTGAAAATATCTTTGGTTATCTCTAACAGGAATGATTGCAAACGGCCGTCGTTCCATTTGGCAAATATTTTGCCTATGGCGTCATTATCCAATTTAAGCCCATTTTTTAGTATTTCGTAAGTTTCGGCTATCAATTGCATCAGGCCGTATTCGATACCATTGTGCACCATTTTTACAAAGTGACCGGCAGCACCAGGACCAATATAAGTTACGCAGGGAGCACCATCAACTTTAGCAGCGATTGATTCCAGGATTGGTTTCATCACGTTGTAGGCGTCCTTGTCGCCACCCGGCATCATGCTCGGTCCGCGGCGTGCACCTTCCTCACCACCCGAAATTCCCATACCGAAGAAGTGGAATCCTTTGGCTTCCAACTCATCTACACGACGGTTGGTATCGGTAAAATGCGAGTTGCCGCCATCTATCAGGATATCTCCCTGATCCATCAGTGGCAATAATTCTGCTATCACATCATCAACGATCTTACCTGCAGGTACCAGCATCATGATGGCCCGGGGGGTATTCAGGCTGGCAACAAAAGGTTCAACTTCGCTGAAACCTTTCAGGTTACTATGCTTGCTTTCCTGTTCTAGCAGTTGGCCTTTTGAGGCATCTTTATCAAAACCGGCCCCTTTTACACCGTGATCGCCCATATTAAGCAGCAAGTTGCGGCCCATGGTACCCAAACCGATCATGCCGAAATCATATTTATCAGTTGTATTGCTCATATTGGTAGTGTGTTTTCTTCTTTTAGTTTTTCGAGTATTCTTTTGGTTGATTCGAAGTCGGTATGCTGATATGATCTTATACCGAGTTTTTGTGCCGCGTTTACAAACATTATCCTGTCGTCAAAATACACGCATTGCTGCGGCAAAACCTGTGCTATGCCCATAGCTAATTTGAATATTCCTGGATCCGGTTTGCGCATATTCACTTCACAGGATGATATAAAAGAATCAAAGCAATCGTGCAGTTTATACTTTTTAACGCGATAGTCGTTTAATTCCTTTCCTTCGTTGTTGATCGATATTATCCTGAAACCGCAATCCTTTTTCCACTCTTTGATCCATTGAAGCGTGTCGGGCAGTTCTTTTGAGCGCGAATACATAAATTCCTTAAAATCTTCACGCGTAAAATCACGCGGATGATTGAATACTACTGTATCCAGGTATTCGTCAAGGGTGATGCTGCCTATCTCGTAAACGTTGAATATGAAATTATGCAGTTCATTTACTTCGTCGTAGTCAAGCTTAAATTTATCCGCTGCCTCCTTACGCGAATCTCTTCCCCAGCCGTTTGTAAGCAATACTCCGCCGATATCAAAAAACAGGATCTTTAATGCTGCTGCTTCCAAGTTTATTTATTTTTTTGGTCCTCTATAGCCTGTAACAATTTTTCAAAAGGCTTGTTGAATTTTTCGATGCCTTCATCCTCTAATTGCTGGGTGATCTGATCGATATCAATGCCTGCCGATTTTAATCTTTCCAATGTTTCGGTAGCCTTGTTGAGGTCGGTTCCCAATGTATCTCCTAAAATACCATGGTCGCGGAAAGCCTCAATGGTTTCCAAAGGAACAGTATCTACAGTATCCGCGCCAATCAGGGCTTCTACATACTTAGTATCTTTAAAGGCAGGGTTCTTGCTGCTGGTGCTTGCCCAAAGCAAACGCTGTGGTTTTGCACCCTGTGTTGCCAGTTTTTCCCAGCGCGGGCCACTGAACACTCTTTTATAAATCTCATACGCTTTTTTTGCTGACGCGATAGCTACTTCGCCTTTCAGGTCGCCCAAGCCCTTTGCATCCAGCATCGGGTCGATCAAAACATCGATACGGCTCAGGAAAAAGCTTGCTACTGAGGTGATATGGCCTATTTTATGCCCTGCTGCCAGGTGGTCTTCCAAACCGGAAATGTATGCTTCAGTTACTTCCTCATAACGAGGCAGACCAAAAAGGAGTGTCACATTGATGTTGATACCTTTAGCTATCGACTGGCGTATAGCTGCCAAACCCGGCTGCGTACCAGGTATTTTGATCATCACATTGTCGCGGCCAACTTGTTTCCAGAGTTTTTCGGCCTGAGCTGCTGTTTCTTCTGTTTTTAAGGCAAGGAAAGGTGACACTTCCAGGCTTACAAAGCCGTCTACACCTTTCGATTCATCATAAACGCCTTTGAATAAAGCTGTTGCGTTTTGAATATCGGTGATAGCTATAGTGAAAAAGAGTTCTTCGTTGCTTGATGCTGATTTAGCATTTTCTTTGATCTGAGCGTCATAATCCGAACTGCTTGTGATGGCCTTTTCAAATATGGCCGGGTTGGAAGTTACCCCTCTTACCCCATCATCATCTATCAACGCTTTCAATTTGCCCGATTTGATAATATCGCGGTCTATAAAATCCAGCCAGATGCTCTGGCCATAATCATGTATTTGCTTTACTTTACTGGTTGCCATAATGCTTTTTTAATTTGAAAATTTGAAAATGTGCTAATTTGAAAATGGTTAATGTTGTGGATGTGAAATTCTCAAATCAACACATTTTCAAATTGATTTTATTTTTCTAATAATTGTACTTTTTGCAAACGCCTCATATGTCTTTCCAAACCTGTGAAGCTTGCATGAAGAAAGGCTTCCACCAATTCTTCAGCAGCGGCATAAGCCGTAACACGTCCGCCGAGGCAAAGCATATTCAGATTATCATCCTCCACTCCCTGGTGCGCCGAGAAGTGATCATTAATTAAAGCCGCCCTTACTCCTGATATCTTATTTGCCGCTACCGAGGCGCCAACCCCGCTACCGCAAACAGCTATCCCACGGTCAACTTCCTTACTAACAATGGCCCGTGCCAGTGGAATAACAAAATCCGGGTAATCATCCTGGTCGTTCAGTTCGTAAGCACCATAATCCACCACCTCGTAACCCGAGGCTACCAGGAATGAGTGTAATGTTTTTTTTAAAGTATATCCACCGTGATCGGCTGCAAGTCCTATTTTCATGTGCCCCCCAACCCCCTAAAGGGGGAGTTTTTATATTAATACTATTTATGCCCCCTACCAATTCAGGCTCCCCCTTTAGGGGGCTGGGGGGCTAATGCTTTTGCTCTTTTAACTACATTATCCACCGTAAATCCAAAGTGCTTGTACAAGTCCTCAGCCGGAGCCGATTCACCAAAGGTGGTCATGCCAAGCATGTCGCCTTCATCGGTGGTGTATTTGTGCCAACCCATTGGGGATGCCATTTCGACTGCCAGACGCTTTCGGTATGCTTTGGGAAATACCTTTTCCTTATAAGCATCACTTTGTTTTTCAAACAACTCCCACGATGGCATGCTTACCACACGGGTTGATATACCGTCTGCCTCCAGCTTAGCTTGTGCTTCCATAATTAAGGAAACTTCTGAGCCGGTTGCCATTAATATCAGGTCAGGGTTCTTACTGGCCTCCGATAATATGTAAGCGCCTTTTGCCAATTCGGTAGCTTTGCCGTATTTATCCTGATCGATAATAGGCAATCCCTGGCGCGTAAATACCAGCACTACGGGGCCACCTTTATGCTCCAGGGCGGCTTTCCATGCTTGAACCGTTTCATTGGCATCAGCAGGGCGTATAACCGTGATTCTTGGTATTGAACGCAGCGAAGCCAATTGTTCTACAGGCTGGTGTGTAGTACCATCTTCGCCTAAACCAATACTGTCGTGCGTATAAACAAATATTGGCGCTACCTGCATGATCGACGCCAGGCGTATCGGTGGGCGCATATATTCTGAGAACATCAGGAATGTTGCACCGAATGGAATAACTCCCGGTGTTAAAGCCATGCCATTCAAGGCCGAGCCCATAGCATGCTCGCGAATACCGAAGTGGAAATTGCGGCCGCCCCTGTTCTCCGAGGTAAATGAATCAAATGCCTTCAAATTAGTATCAGTTGATGGGGCCAGGTCAGCAGCGCCGCCTATCAGACCGGGCACTTTGGCAGCTATGGCATTTAACGCCTTACCAGATGCCACACGGGTTGCCATTTTAGGATCTGATGCTTTAAAGGTTGGCAGGTCATCAGCCCAACCTTTTGGAAGTTCGCCTTTGCTTGCAGCTTCATATTCGGCAGCAAGTTCCGGGAACTGTATTTTATAATCGCTGAACAGCTTATTCCATTTCTCTTCCGTTGCACCACCTTTTTCACCTGCCTTGTGGTAATATTCCAACACTTCAGCAGGTACATTGAATGATTTATCAGGATCGAAGCCAAAGAATTGTTTTACCAATTTTACCTCGTCAGCTCCAAGCGGCGAGCCATGCGAACCGGCTGTACCAGACTTATTCGGGCTGCCATAAGCAATCAGCGAGCGTACGCGGATCATGGATGGTTTTTGTGTTTCTGCTTTCGCGTTGGTTATCGCCAATTGCAAAGCATGTACATCATTTACATCGGCAACTTCCTGTACATGCCAGCCATAGGCGCGGAAACGTTCACTTACATCCTCATTAAAAGTAATGTCGGTAGCACCTTCAATGGAGATATGGTTATCATCATACAAATAAATAATATTGCCCAGTTCCAGGTGACCAGCAAGCGATGCCGCTTCAGAAGTTACACCCTCCATCATATCACCATCACTGCAAATAGCGTAAACATGATAATTAAATATATCGAAACCAGGCTTGTTATAGCGTGATGCCAAATGTTTTTGGGCGATAGCAAAACCTACACCATTTGCGAAACCTTGTCCCAAGGGACCAGTAGTTACGTCAACACCCGGGCACAGGCCATATTCCGGGTGACCAGCGGTTTTGCTGTTCAACTGACGGAAAGCTTTTATATCATCCAAACTAACATCATAACCGGTTAGGTATAAAAAGCTGTACTGTAATATACAGGCATGCCCGCACGATAAAATAAACCTATCGCGGTTTGCCCAATGCGGATTTTTAGGGTTGTAGTTTAAAAACTGCGTCCACAATACGTGGCCCATCGGCGCCAATGCCATTGCAGTACCCGGGTGCCCGGAATTTGCCTTTTGTACAGCATCTGCTGAAAGTATCCTTACGGTATCAATACCTAATTGTTCGATGCTCTTTTTTGTTGAATCCATATTTTTTAATAATAGAAATATATTTATACTAAAATTGGTGGTACAGAGGTGATCAAATCATGTCTTTCATCATTTATCCAAAGCCTTGTACCGCCCTTTATTCCATCCTGATTCGAAACAATCTTCATGTCCTTATCCAGTTTAAATTTCAACTTATCCGAATTTCCGCCACCAATGTATAAAGTGTCGTAATTAATAACAGTTTTTAAAACTTTCAAAACCTTTCGCATGCGCTTGTTCCATTTTTGAAGGCCCTCCTTTTCAAGTGCCCTTTCGCCAACATAATCGTCATAGGTCATACCTTTTGCGAAAGGATGATGCGCCAGTTCAAGATGCGGCATTAATTGACCGTTGACTAATAAAGCCGTTCCAAAGCCTGTCCCAAGGGTGATCACCATCTCCAATCCTTTTCCGCTCACCACGCCAAGGCCCTGCATGTCGGCATCATTCACCACTCGGGTAGGTTTCCCAAGCTCAGTTTCGAGCTTTTTGCTTAGGTCAAAATCTTTCCAAAAATCACTGCCCAGGTTAGGCGCAGTTTTTATTACCCCATTTTTTACATATCCCGGAAAGCCAACTGAAACCCTGTCATATGCTGAAAAAGACTTTACAAGAGCTTTTATAGCATTTACCACATTTTGCGGGTTTGCCGGTACAGGCGTAGGTATCTTGTCATAATCCATTTGCAAAGCGCCCTTATCATTCAGGATAGTAGCTTTAATATGCGAACCTCCAATATCAATTGAAAGAAATTTGGGCGAGGCAATCTGGTTTTTTTTCATGAAATGATCGGTGGGATTTTATCTGTTTATTAGGCTGATTTATAAGATAGGATAGTTATTAAACACCAACAAAATTAAGACAACTATAGTTTGTTAATGCTTGTTTTTTTATCTGATTAAAGTAATTTTTAATGGCACGGTTTATTCTAACTGGATTTGATACCGGTAGATTTTGCAATATTAATCAAATTAGATTTTGTAGCAAGAATTACGGCGAAATATATATGATAATATGTAAACTTCGTGTTAAATATACACAATATTAATATTACCGATAAAACCACTGTGCTTCCAGCCTCTGTGTTTTTCATAAATAAATGATTTTTTACAATTTCAGGGCCTCCCACAAGGATAGTTTTGCTTCGAAAATCATAAGTCATGAAAATTTTAAATAAGTACTTTTTGACACTGGTTTGTGTCATTCTTATGGGTAATTATTGTTGTGCTCATGGGAAATTGCATCCGATTAATCATTCAAAAAGAAAAGAAGTAAAAATGAACTCAAATCAAAACAAAGAAACCGTTCGCAAACTTTATGAGGATTGCCTGAACAAAAGAAATTACGGACTATTAAAGGAGATTATCTCTGATGAATATACAGGAGCAAATGGAGAAAAAGGCCCGGCAGGTTTTGAACAAGCCATCAAACCGCTTATAATGGCGTTCCCCGATATTCAATGGAAAGTGGACGATATTGTGCAGGAAGACGATAAAGTAGTGATACAGCATTCATGGACGGGCACGCATACCGGGATTTTCAGAGGTATCCCGGCAAGTAATAAAGCCGTTCATGATATCGGGGTGGGCATATTCCAGTTCAAGGACAATAAAATTATCAGTGCCTGGGTCCTAACCGACAGGCTTGGGTTCCTTCAGCAGCTCGGCGTTATTTCAGCAGATGTTACTCCGGCTCCTCCAAAAAAATAATTGTTGATTGTAAATAAGGATCAGATGAAATATCTCCGGAGGCTTTAAAAGCACTCCGGGGATATTTTGACGTCGGGGGCAGATTCGAACTGCCGTAAAAGGTTTTGCAGACCATCACCTGTCCACTCGGTCACCCGACTATTTGTTTGAAGATTAATTAACGGGTACCCTTCGGTACCCGGTTAACCAAACCAAAAAAACTAAAAATTACTATATTCAATAGTTTCTTACCGGCATTACGTTTTAATGCCCGCGCAAACCTGCCTGGCTTTCCAGCCAGCTGCTCCCGCTTATATTTCTTGCTTTATTATCCTGTGAGCTTACCCGCCTGATTGCCGAAACAACATCTTTGGCAGGAAAAGTGTCCCTGAAATCCTGTTCCACATAATCATATTCAATTTGCCCTGATTGTCCGATTACATAGGCAGCCAACAAGGGCACGTTAGTATCTATCCCCGAAAATTTATTCCATATCGGGTCGTGCTCAGCGTAAATTCTGAATTTTCCGGCTATCTCTTTTTTTGTATCGAAATAAAAGTTCAGGGATAAGCTATGCTCCCACGCTACCATTTCGAGCTTGTGTTCTTTTTCGGCGCTGATGATGAGCAGATTTCCGCCCTGGGCTTTTATCTCGGGTTGTATGGCATTAAGTTGTTTCAGCAATTCAATACCATATGTTTGCCATTGGCTTGAGTAAAAGCCGATTACCAGAGGTTTATTTAATAATTGATTGAGCAATACCGGCCCATGAATTTCGGAGCCATTGAAAAACTGCTGCCACCTGGAGTTCTCCTTTTGAAGTGTAAAATCGGGTAAAATGCTGCCGGCCTTTATCGGCTTTACAGACCTGTAGGGTGTTGTTAAAATATCTGGTTCCGGTATGATCTCCGACAGATCAAAATACGGGTATCTATCTGTATTTAGTGCTGCTAACATTTCTTCTTCGATTTAATTCTTAATTACAATGACAAATGTATATATAATCTATCTATTAAGTAGAATATATTTTAAAAAAAACATTTAGTTAGATTATTTCACTGACTAACAACTATTTAAATTTTAATGCTTTTATTTATTCCACCCCTTTTACCTTCATATGGATGATATAGATCGCTGTTGATGCCGTAATGAACAGGTCATCCTTATTTTTACCTGCGAAGCAGAGGTTGGCTGTCCAGGGTTCGGGAATATCGATGTGTGCAATTTTTATTCCGGCGGGGTTATAAATGGTTACGCCTTTGCCTGTAAGATATACATTACCCTTTTCGTCAAGCGTCATCCCGTCCGATCCCTGTTCTGTAAATAGCTGTTTATCAAGTAGCTTTCCATCTGAACCAATAGTATACTTAAACGTTTTATTTGCCTTTATATCAGCAATATATAAATATTTTCCATCGGGTGTACCTACAATCCCGTTGGGCTGCTGCATATCAGCTACCACTGTTTCCAGGGTGCTGCTTCCTTTCTGCAGATAATAAACATTCTGGCCATTGAGGTCGGGTTTTTTCCTTTCCCAGTAATCGCGCTGGTAATAAGGGTCGGTAATATACATCCCTCCTGTGGGCGTCACCCAAACATCGTTGGGGCCGTTTAACAGGTGTCCGTTAAGATCATGCACTAAAACCTTTACTTTCCCCTTTGGACTGATCGACCACAGCTGATCATGTTCATCAGCACAACTGATCAGGTTCCCTTTACCATCAAAATAGGTCCCGTTGGAGCGCCCGGCATTATCCAAGAATACCGATAACTTCCCATCAACACTATACTCCCATATTTTATTGTTAGGCTGATCTGTAAAGAAAACATTCCCTTTTTTATCAACAGATGGCCCCTCTGTGAAGCTGAATTGTTTGGAAATTAACCGGGGCTTAGCTACGGTATCAAACAGTTGCTGCTGAGCAAATGCAGTAATAGCAGTTATTAAAAACGCTAAGCAAACACTTACTTTCTTTAGGTAATTCATATGTTTTAGGTTATTAGTCGGTAAAAACAGGCTGTGGAAAACGTACTTCATTATACAATCCAAAATCACTTAAGGCAATGCAAACCGGCGACTTGGTTATTCTAAGCCTTACCTTATTGGTTTTAATCTTTTCAGGCAAACGTATCAATCTATTACCGCCGATACTGGTTGCTGTGGCTATTTGCTGCCATTTACCATCTTCCCAGGCATCAACAGCCACCTCTTCTATCCGCTGACCAAGCTTGATGTTTTCGCGTAAGCGGATCACATTAAACAATTTCTTTTTATGCAGATCGAGTACCAGTTCGGGAGTTTTTATTTTATCGTCAGTGGCCCAATAACTATATCGGCTATTATCAAGCAAATGCCCCGGGCCAAATTTAATTTTATTGCCTCCACGGATGTTGCTGGCTGTTAAAGTAGCGCCAACTGCAAGATTATGTGCAAATGTATGTTTAATTATATCACCAAATTCCTTTAACGACTCAACGTCATTCTCATTCAGCAAGCCCCGCCTGTCAGGTGATAAACCCAGGTCGAGACATGCTCCATGCCCAACGCTTTGGTAATACAGACTCAATAAAGTATCCGGCGATTTTACTTTAGTATCCTGCTCTTTATGATAAAACCAACCCGGGCGCAGTGATACATCGCATTCAGCCGGCATCCAGTATTTACCATCGCGGTGGCCTTCGGTGCCCTCGTAGTCTTTTACATATCCGTTGCCCGGCATTTTGCCACTATCAGGTGCATGCGGTGTATAGGTTGCCCAGCAGGTTTCGCCTGCATGGCCCTTCTCGTTGCCTACCCAACGGACATCAGGGCCAACATCACCAAAGATCACTGCATTTGGCTGTAGTTTTCGGGCTACGCCCCAGGTCTCGTTCCATCCATAATAGGTTGAGCGGTCTATTTTTCGCACTTCCTTTGCACCGCCATAATAACCATCTCCTCCGTTTGCTCCATCGTGCCAGACAATAAATAGTGGGCCGTAATTACCGTATAACTCGGTCAATTGCTTACGGTAAACATCGGTCACGTATTCAGGTTTGCCATAAAGGGGGCTATTCCTGTCCCATGGTGAGCAGTAAACACCCATTTGCATACCCAGCTTATTGCAGGCGTCGCGGTATTCTCTCACAATATCGCCCTTGCCATGCTTATAGGGGCTTTTTGATATGTTATGCTCTGTAGTTTTGGTTGGCCACATGCAAAAGCCGTCATGATGCTTGGCTACGATCACCACCCCCTTAAAACCACCAGCCTTTGCGGCACCAACGATCTGCATGGCGCTGAATTGTGTTGGATTGACGATCATCGGGTCCTCATCACCATAGCCCCACTCCTTATCAGTATAAGTATCCGGTCCGAAATGGATAATACAGTACATACCCGTTTCCTGCCAGTTAAGCTGACCCTTTGTTGGCGACGGACCATAAGGTTTTGGTGCTGATTGGCTGAAAACGGCAGTTAAAATGAAACAGGTAAGTAGTGTCGAAATAAATTTCTTCATAGAGGCAGTCGGAATTAGATTCGCTAATGTAATAGCTTTTTTAAAAAATCGGACTAATTTTTTGGTGCATCTGTTTTTCTGCCTAAGTTTAACCTGTTATGAATATCTCCCTAAAGTCATCTGCCATGATATGGATCGTTATGTGTATTTCCTGCCAAACATTACTGGCACAAAATACGCCTGTATATAAGGACGCAACCCAACCATTAAATACCCGCGTCAAAGACCTGGTGTCCAGACTGACCCTCGAAGAAAAAGTTTCCTTATTAGGCTATAACAGCAAAGCCATTCCCCGACTGGGAATACCTGCCTACAACTGGTGGAACGAGGGCCTGCATGGAGTGGCACGTGCAGGCGAGGCCACAATTTTCCCGCAGGCAATAGGCATGGCGGCTACATTTAATGATGATCTGCTGAAACAGGTATCAACCGTCATCTCTACTGAAGCCAGGGCGAAATACAATCTTGCTATTCAAAAAGACAGGCACCTGCAATATATGGGCCTCACTTTCTGGACACCCAATATCAATATCTTCCGCGATCCGCGCTGGGGCCGCGGACAGGAAACTTACGGCGAGGATCCATTCCTCACAGGCATCATGGGCTCTGCATTTGTAAAAGGCTTGCAGGGTGATGATCCGCATTATTTAAAGGCATCAGCCACGGCTAAACATTTTGCCGTACACAGTGGCCCGGAAGCAACACGAGATCGCTTTGATGCCATTGTGGATGAAAAAGATTTCCGGGAAACTTATTTATATGCATTTCACGCATTGGTTAGCTCTGGAGTAGAATCTGTTATGAGCGCTTATAACCGGGTAAACGGCGTACCTAATTCGATCAATAAGACCTTGTTAACGGACATTTTGCGAAAAGAATGGGGTTTTAAAGGTCATGTAGTAACCGATTGCGGCGCATTGGACGATGTATATGAAACACACAAAACATTGCCCAATGCGGTTGAAGTTGCAGCGGCAGCGATCAAAGCTGGGGTGAACCTGGATTGCTCCACCATCCTGCAAAATGATGTAATTAAAGCCATCAACCAAAAACTGCTGACTGAAAAGGAGGTCGACCAACGGCTGTTTGAGCTTTTAAGTACTGAATTTAAGCTCGGCTTTTATGATGATCAAAACAATGTGCCTTATCACACTTATGGCGCCGATAGTGTGCACAACTCATCACACATTGCTTTATCCCGCAAGGTTGCGCAGCAAAGCATGGTGCTGCTTAAAAACGATCATAACATCCTGCCGCTTAATAAAGCTGATTATCCAAGTATAATGATCCTCGGCCCTAATGCTGCTTCATTAGATGCCCTGATCGGTAATTACCACGGCGTAAGCAGCAAGGTGGTGAATTTTGTTGAAGGGATTACAGCCGCTGTTGATCCATCGACCCGAATAGAATACGACTTAGGCGCAGATTACACTGATACCACCCATTTTGGCGGTATATGGGCAGCAGGTAACAGTTCGGTAACCATTGCAGTTATCGGCCTATCCCCAGTTTTAGAGGGCGAAGCTGGCGATGCCTTCCTGTCCAAATCAGGCGGTGATAAAAAGGATTTGAGTTTGCCCGCCAGTGAAATTGCCTTTATGAGGGCTTTGCGGAAAAGCAATAAAAAACCTATCATAGCGGTAATCACCGCAGGAAGTGATGTTGATATTTCAGCCATCGAACCTTATGCCGACGCCATAGTTTTTGCCTGGTACCCCGGCGAACAGGGCGGCAATGCCTTTGCCGATCTGCTGTTTGGTAAAGTCTCCCCGTCCGGGCATTTACCTGTTACCTTTTACAGATCAATAAACGATGTGCCCGATTACAGCGACTACTCCATGAAAAACCGCACCTACCGCTACCATAACGGCCCCGTGCAATATCCTTTTGGTTTTGGATTGAGTTATACTTCTTTTGAATACCAAACCCAGACCGAGCCGAAAAAGGAATACGCTGACAAGGACGTGATCACTGTCACGATAAAAGTAAAAAACACAGGCAAAATGGATGGCGATGAAGTAGTACAAGCTTATATCCAATATCCGCAAATCGATCGTATGCCAATAAAAGAATTAAAAGGCTTCAAACGTGTAAGCGTTACCAATGGCGGCGAACAATCCGTAACCATCAGCATTCCCGTTAAGGAGCTGCAAAAATGGAACATGAAAACACACGGCTGGAAGGTATATCCCGGTAATTATAAGTTGGTTTTAGGAAGCAACTCGCAGGATGAAAAGCTGAAATTTGATTTTGCAGTTAAATAAATGGCTGTTTTGTAGTCCAAAGGACTCCTGTGGACCGCAATAGTTAATAAAATCACTCCATAATTAATTATAAATTGTACTCAAAAGACGAAGCATCCCAGCTCAAACAGACCTTCTGGACCACCTTCGGTCAATACATCGCCCCGCAATTATCTGCCGAAGGTTTAAAAATAAACTGGGTTAATTATAAAACCGGCATCAAGCACCTCTATTTTCGCATGGAAGCCGATAAACGCTCTGCCAGTATCTCCATCGAGATCGCCCTCCCGGATACCGGCATACAGGAATTATTCTTTGAACAATTCAAGGAACTCAAAACCATGCTCCGCTCCTATCTCAACGAAGACTGGGAATGGCAGCTGCACAACACCGATCAAAACGGGAAGACCATCACCCGTATATCCAAACAGATCAACGGCGTTAGCATATTCAACAAAGCCGACTGGCATACACTCATCTCATTCTTCAAACCAAGAATAATAGCATTAGATGAGTTCTGGAGCGATGCGAAATATGCCTTTGAC
>Ga0206930_1083_pt1 | contig 20619 bp, 15 predicted proteins | sample Alteio_BWOrgHeat_20_FD_152939 | JGI IMG/M metagenome (GOLD analysis project Ga0206930, IMG submission 152939) | Enriched cells from forest soil in Barre Woods Harvard Forest LTER site, Petersham, Massachusetts, United States -... | ecosystem: Environmental > Terrestrial > Soil > Temperate forest >... | reverse complement strand
GCCGCATAAAGATACGAGGCGATATGGACAAGCCGGTAGTAGATGCTAATCTGACCGTTAATGATAAAACCGACCTTACCATTGTGCTGCCCGAAGATGATCCAAGTGTGGAGGACAGGCAGGGCGTGGTTGAAGTGATCAATCCGAATGCGCCGAAAATGGATTCTATTATGATGGCTAAGCAGTTGGATTCGCTTCGAAAATCCAATTTAAAGGGAATGGACGTTACGGCAACGATCAAGATCAATAAGGCGGCTAATTTCACTATAGTTGTTGACGAAAGCAACGGGGATGTGGTACAATTGAGAGGCGAGGCGCAATTAAACGGGGGTATTGATGCGAGCGGTAAAACGAGTCTTACTGGCACTTATACAGTGGAACAGGGCTCTTACAATCTGTCGTATGCTACAGTAAAAAGGAAATTCTTATTCAAAAAGGGAAGCACCATAACCTGGACTGGCGACCCGACCAGCGCAAAAATAGACCTGACAGCTATCTATGTAGCAAAAGTACCTCCTATAGACCTGGTTAGTGATCAGTTGGGCGGCAATGTTCAAAGTAATACCATGTACAAGCAAAAGCTGCCGTTCAATGTCGACCTGAGTATGAAGAATGAACTGATGAAGCCGGATATAAGCTTCGATATTATTCTGCCTGATAGCAGCTATACAGTATCGCCGGATGTGGTATCCACCGTAAATGCCAGGCTCGCTCAAATAAGGCAGGATCCGAATGAATTAAACAAACAAGTACTTGGTGTACTCGTGCTTGGGCACTTCATTGGCGACAACCCATTGCAAAGTCAGGGCGGCAGCACAGGCGTTGAGGGCGCGATACGTAACAGTGTAAGCAGTTTGTTGTCTGATCAGTTGAATAAACTTGCCGGGAATCTTATAGGTGGGGTACAGTTGAGTTTTGATTTGACTTCCGGCGCTGATTACTCTTCCGGGGTTCAACAAAACCGGACGGATCTGAATGTCGGCTTATCAAAACGATTCCTCAACGACCGGGTAACTGTGACCGTTGGCAATAATTTTAACCTGGAAGGACAGAATCAACCGGGCCAGAAAACAACTGATATAGCGGGCAACATTTCGGTAAACTACAAACTAACCAAGGATGGCCGTTATATGGTGCGTGCCTATCGCAAAGACGAGTTTATTGTGATTGAAGGTGAAGTTGTGGAAACAGGTGTAGGCTTTACGCTTACATATGACTATAACCACTTTAAGGAACTATTTAAGAAGAAATCAAAACGGGATAAGGATTTAGAAAAGCAATATAACGACCAGCAAAAGGAAGAAAAGAAGGAACAAAAGGCAGCAGATGAAAAAGCTGATTCAACGGCTGCCCCGGTGCAACCTGTTCAAACCAAACAAAACCCGAACTAAATTATGACCAGGCTCAGATACATAATTATTTTATTGGCTGTTTTTGTAAGCGCCTGCAGCACCACTAAGTATTTGGCGCCGGGGCAAAAATTGTATACCGGCGGTGAAATAAAAATCACTGATAAAAATACCACAAAGAGTGAAGCCAGCGCATTAAATGAAGAGCTGGAGGACCTGTTAAGACCAAAGCCTAATGCAAAGATATTGGGTTTAAGATTTAAGCTTTGGGTGTATGATAAGACAAGAACGAATAAAAGACGTGGCCTTAGACATTATTTGAACACCCATATTGGCGAACCGCCGGTTTTGGTGAGCTCGGTTGATCTTACCAAAAACAGCAGCATACTTCAAAACAGGTTGCAAAATGAGGGGTATTTTTTAGCACAGGTAAACGGAGATACGGTTGGTAAAAAGAAGGTAGCCAAGGCAGTTTACACTGTGCAAACCGGCCCAGCCTATCATTATCATAAAATAGCCTTCCCAACTGGTAAGGATGATCTTGATACCGCTGTAGCCGGTACATCAACTCAAACCCTGCTTAAGGTTGGGAATAAATTTAACCTTGATGTTATTAAAAACGAGCGTATAAGAATAGATGCCCGCTTAAAGGAAGAGGGGTTTTTCTATTTCGCACCTGAGGACCTGATCATGCGGTACGACAGTACCGTGGCCGGGCACCAGGTGGACCTGTTTGTAAAGGTTAAGGATGCAACTCCTGATGAAGCCCGGTGGATATACAGTGTCAGAAATATTTATGTTTATCCAGATTACTCATTGCGGGATACAGCCTTAAAAATGGATTCAGTTGTAAAATATCGCTGGTATAATGTGATCGACCCTAAAAAAACATTCAGGCCCTTTACATTTAAAAACAGTGTTTTACTGCATCCTGGTGATATTTATAATCGGACTGAGCACACCAACTCACTAAGCAGGTTTATTGAGTTGGGCCCTTTTAAATTTGTGAAGAACCGCTTTGAGGATGTTACGCCTGATTCGGCCAAGCTTGATATTTATTACTTTTTAACCCAACAAAAAAAGAAATCGATACAGGCGGAAATAGTAGCCCGGCAAACCTCTGCAAATTATGATGGCACGCAGGTAAGCCTGAACCTGAGAAACCGGAACACCTTTAAGGGCGCTGAACTATTTACAGTCAGTTTATTTGCCAGCTCCGACATCCAGTTTGGCAAATACAATAAAGGGTATAATGTTTATCAAACCGGCATACAGCCGTCCATATCATGGCCAAGGTTTATCAGTCCGTTTGATTTCACTACCGATAATGCCTTTATACCGCATACCATTTTAAGTACGGGATATACTTTGGTGAACCGAACCCAACTGTATACCCTTAATTCGTTCAATTTATCATTTGGCTATCAATGGAAGCCCAGCCTACATAGGCAAAATGACCTTAATCTCATCAACATTAATTATGTGGATGCAGCTAGCGTGTCCCAAGTCTATCTGGATAGCATTCAGCATACGCGTAACCCGGCCCTTGCACACGTGATCGATAAACAATTTACATTTGGCCCCAGCTACAGCTATACTTACACCAACACCACCGAGGATTTCAGAACCAATACTTTCTACTACAATGGGAAAATAAGCGAATCCGCCGCCTTGTTGGGTGTTGTTACCGGCGCCGATACCTTAGGCGGTAAAGTAAGGAAGCTATTTAACACACCGTTTAACCAGTATATAAAATTGGAAAACGAGATCAGGTTCTTCCATAAATTAGCACCAGGCGGGAGCAATTTCGCCACGCGTCTAATGGTTGATGTTGGTATTCCGTTTGGCAATTCCACCGTTCTCCCCTATACTCAGCAATTCTTTATTGGTGGTGCAAACAGCCTGAGAGGCTTCCAGGCTCACTCCATTGGGCCGGGAGGGTATAATTTGCCCGCTAACCTTACCCAAGGCACCAATTTTCTTCCTGACGAATCAGGTGACATAAAAATAGAGGCTAATGTGGAGTATCGTCCAAAATTATTCAGCATAGTTGAGGGAGCATTATTTGTTGATGCGGGTAATATTTGGTTATTAAACAGCAACCCTAATTTACCAGGTGCTGCCTTCAGTAAGAATTTTTTGAACCAGATAGCAGTCGATGGTGGTTTTGGTTTACGATTTAACCTAACCGTCCTGGTATTGCGCACCGATCTTGGGTTCCCTATCAGGCAGCCATTTGGCGGCCGCCCTATCAATTTTGATTTCAGGGATAAGGTATTTAACCTGGCTATAGGATATCCTTTTTAATGACTGAATTAGTGAATGACTGAATTAGTGATTTAGTGAATAAAGTGTATTATTGCCTTTATGACAACAAGCGTTCCGTTGCAAATAATCGACCTGCACGATGATGGGTTCCATCCCTTGGTGGAGGTCAAAATTTATGGTAAGCCATTCACACTTGTACTGGATACGGGCGCGTCAAAAACTGCATTTGATCAAACTATGTTATTACAGGCTGCTAATGATGCAGTGATCGTATCGAGCGATCGGTTGTCAACCGGGTTGGGCACCAATACGATGATCTCCGCAACCACAATAATCAATGATCTGTACATAGGCACATTATTGATACCGGAATTTGAAGTGGCTGTACTGGATCTTTCTGCCATCAACATTGCTTACCGTCAACTGAACCACCCCGAAGTTTTAGGCGTGCTTGGTGGCGATATACTGATGAAATACAAGGCGGTTATCGATTATGGGAATCAGTCGCTTACCTTTACTTCGACCCATTAAAAACACGTATTTTTCTTAGCAGATCCTCGCTGGTTGGTTCATATTTCAGGCCTGTATTTAATATTTCCATTGCCTTCTGCTTCCCTTGTTTACGATAATAATATTCACTCGCCTTGCCAAAAACTTTAGATACCAGCAAATCATTCTTCTGGGTGTAATCCTTGAAATTGTCCATTTCATTCATCATTATCTTCATGTATTTGTCGCCTGTGGCTCCGTTATTTTGCACAAAAGCGGCAAGACTCATGAAGGCATAATTGTATAAATAGATCGACCTGATCACCGGATCCTTGGCCATAAATGGAAATCTTTGTGTATACTGGTTAAGCAATTCAATATTCTGAACCGAGCCGCTCTGGTTTGCAAATTGAGGCGTTATCAAATCAACAAGCAATGATTTTGGGAGCGGATTATTAGGGTTTTTAAGCACTTCCTTCCCAAGATACATTTGAGCCTCCGCATTTTTATGGCTCAGGTAAGCATACCTGCCATTTTCCATCAGGTAATTATCCTCAATATTGCTTCGAAGTGTTGAGTCCTTCAAATTTTTTGTTAAGTAGGCAAACACTTCATCGACCTTATCCTTTTGAGCACTTTTCCAAAGTTTATTTTGTATCAGTTCATTAAACTCATATTCAACGTTCTTTTTTTCGTCTTCGGCAGTAATGGGGCTATTTACTATATATACCAGGGCTTCCCAGTCTTTCATGTCATCAAACTTTGAATTCTTCAGCACCTCATTCATAATATCATTTTTCAGAAATTCGTGTTTTGTGGCAGGGTAAAGAATTTCGGCCTTTGCCATATCAGAATAAGCATCAGCATACCTGTTGGCATCAATTTTCTCAAGTGATTTGTTATAATACAACAAACCAACAGCATTTTTTAAGGTGATACTCGTCTTGCTGTAAAAAACCTCGTTAAATGCCTGGTCAATGCCTACCTGATCTACATGCCCTTGATCAATGAATTTAGATTTCACAAGCGTTTGTACATAATTGGCTTTCATTTTCGCATCAGGAGCGTAATATCCAAATGTTGGGTTAGTAGTCTCGAGCAAGATATTGTATGAATCCGGATAAGCCACCACATATACGTGCGTTGGGGTTTCCTTTATTTGGTAGGGTATTTTGTATTGTTCGAGTATGTAAGCGTAGAGTATAGATGCCCCTACACATTGGTAATCGCCTGTTGTAAAGAGCTGGCTGAATTTTGCCTTTTCATTGTACTGTCTCAGAAAAGCAGCGTGTATCTTTTGAAATAGTTGCTTTAACCTTTTTTCAGTTTTCTGATCGCTGGTTGATTCCCAGTTAAGCTGCTTTATATCGTCATCAGCTCTTTTAAGCAAACTATTGGCATCATTCTCCCCAACTTCAGCGACAAGGGCGAGTTTAATGTATTCTGCCGGGGATTGTGAAGTATTTAACAGCGCCTTTTCAGATTCATTATTATAAGTTATGAAATGTTCCTGAGCGCTTACCGCCTGCTGAATAACAACTATAACAGTAAATAGAAGTAGTTTTCTTATCATATATTCTTAAAGGTCACTATAAATTATCTAATATTAATATCACCCTTAAAATATATAGCTCACACCCGCCTGGAAAGTTGATAAGCTAAAGTTATAATTGTAATCCTGGTGATGACCAGCAACATTATCAGATATAGATGTAGGGAAACTATAACCTATTGAAATATCAACATTTTTGTGCACGATTATACCCGCTTTTACTGGCACAGAAAACCAATGATTATTAAACCCTGTAAAATTATTATCAGTAACATTTGTAACAGGATTATAAACCTTGTTATCCGTGTATTGAGAGAAGTTTACTGACACCCCGGCATCGATATAAAATTTAAATGGATCTGTATTATAAATATTATATTGGAACTGTGGGATTATTGAAATATTATTTTGTTGATAATGATAAGTTGATTTAGTGTCTGGGTTATTAAAATACAGGCTTCCTGTGGTTTTATATGAAGCTGACCAATAAGCCGCCTCAAACTTTATTATAGATTTACCTACATCCGGAACAGGATAAAAATCAAAACCTGCAGATAGCCTTGACCCAACTGAACTGTATGATGAGGATGGGTTAAAAAGAGGCATTGTTCCGCTTAAATTAATTTGATTAAAAACCGCTCCTGCTCCAATAAAAAATCGCACATGTTTTCCATGGGAAACTATTTTTTCCTCACTTTTTTCATTACCATTTATTTTATGACAAATTTCTACAAGATCACCCCTATCATACGTGGCGTCTTCTAATAATGGTTTTAAATTATCATTATAGGTATTATATTTTTGAGCACTCAATAATAATTGCTGTTTATACCCATTTTGGCTTACAGTGCTTACATTGTTGGTTTCATTCTGAATATAATATATTCTGTAAGTAAGTTCGGTTATTCCTTTAGTTTGACTATCGTATAAATAAAATCGATCCTTCAGGTTGTCCCTGTAAGAATATAACGTAACATTTTTCCCGCGTTGCTCTACCTTTAAAAAAACGTTCTCAGTTCTTGTCGTTGTGTCTCTTTGATGTTCCAGCCTATCAATACTTGTTTCATCAAGGCTGATCGATGTGACGAAACTTTTGTAAGCAGCATACCCTGGCAATTCGAAAACCCTGATATCATTCACCGTTAAAGTTTGCGGTGCTTTATCTAACGATTGTTTAAAGCTGATGTTTTGCGGATTAGTTCCCCATTCTCTTAAATCAATATACCCTTTTGTGGTATCTCCCTTCAAATTGATGATAAAACCCTGCTTGTAATTACCTTGTGCTAATGAGAAAAGTGGCAGGAAAATGGCTGGTATTAGTAATCTGTAAAAAAAATTCATGTGTTGCGCGATAATTTTAGGCGCCCAAATATAGAGTTTAATTATATCCAAACAAAAGGCATAAAAAACAAAAGCCCCGCTTTCCTGGCGGGGCTTTCTGGTTCTTTTTGATTCGGATTTAAATATCTATCCTCGCATACTTGGCGTTTTTCTCAATAAATTCCCTGCGTGGAGCTACTTCATCACCCATCAACATGGAGAAGGTATGATCACATTCCGCAGCGTTTTCAATACCTGCTTTGCGCAAGGTGCGGGTTTCAGGATTCATGGTGGTTTCCCATAATTGTTCAGCATTCATTTCGCCCAAACCTTTATATCGTTGCACGTGCACGCTATCTTCCTTGCCTCCGCCTTTGAGGCGTTGTATGGCTGCATCACGCTGCACATCATTCCAGCAGTATTCCATTTCCTTACCCTTTTTAACCTGGTACAATGGCGGGGTGGCAATGTATACATAGCCAAATTCAACCAACTCCTTCATGTAACGGAAGAAGAAGGTCAGGATCAGTGTGGTGATGTGCGATCCGTCAACATCAGCATCCGTCATAATCACTATTTTATGGTAACGAAGCTTTGTAATATTAAGCTCCTTATCATCTTCAGCCGTGCCTATGCTTACCCCAAGTGCAGTAAACATATTCTTTATTTCCTCGTTCTCGTATATCTTATGCTCCATGGCTTTTTCCACGTTCAGGATCTTACCCCTTAACGGCAAAATAGCCTGGTACTCGCGGTTACGGCCCTGTTTGGCAGTACCACCCGCAGAGTCACCTTCGACCAAGAACAGTTCGCAAAGCGATGGGTCGCTATTGGCGCAATCGGCCAGTTTACCCGGCAGACCGGAGCCACCCATTACATTCTTACGCTGAACCATTTCGCGGGCCTTGCGCGCAGCGGCACGGGCCGTAGCGGCAAGGATCACCTTGTTAACGATCATCTTGGCTTCGCGTGGATTCTCTTCCAGGTAGTTACCTAAAATTTCGCCTACAGCCATATCTACCGCACCCATTACCTCATTGTTACCCAACTTGGTTTTGGTTTGCCCTTCAAATTGCGGTTCTGCCACCTTAACAGAAATAACGGCAGTTAACCCCTCGCGGAAGTCATCGCCGGTAATCTCTATCTTCATGTTTTTAAGCAATCCCGATTTATCAGCATAAGCCTTTAAAGTACGGGTCAACCCTCTGCGGAAACCTGCTACGTGCGTGCCACCTTCAATTGTATTGATGTTATTTACATAGGAGTGTACGTTCTCTGTATAGGTATCATTGTACTGTAGTGCCAGCTCAACAGGTATACCCTGTTTATTACCATCAACATAAATAGGCTCTGGTATGATGGATACACGGGTGCCGTCAAGGTATTTTACAAACTCGCGTAAGCCACCTTCAGAATAGAAATCCTCGGTAGCAAACGTTCCGTCATCATTCGGGTAGCGTTCGTCACATAATGATAAACGTATGCCTTTATTCAGATAGGCCAGTTCGCGCAGGCGGCCGGCCAGCGTATCATATTTGAACTCTGTAGTTAATGTAAATATCTCAGGATCCGGTTTGAAAATTATCGTGGTTCCCCTTTTTTTAGTATCCCCAATGGTTTTTACGTCGAATAATGGTTTACCCTTTTCATATTCCTGGGTCCAAACCTTGTCTTCCCTGTATACCAATGCAGTTAAGTGAGTTGATAATGCGTTAACGCAACTTACCCCAACACCATGCAACCCGCCGGATACCTTATAAGTATCCTTATCAAACTTACCGCCCGCGTGCAGTACGGTCATTACAATTTCAAGGGCTGATCTCTGTTCCTTTGTAGTGATCCCCGTAGGAATACCACGGCCATTATCCTCAACCTTAATTCCGTTGTCCTTCAGGATGGTTACTTTAATATTATCGCAATAACCGGCCAGCGCCTCATCTATTGAATTGTCGACCACTTCATATACCAGGTGATGCAGGCCCTTCGCGCCGGTATCGCCTATATACATGGAAGGGCGCTTACGCACCGCTTCCAAACCCTCTAAAACCTGTATGTTATCCGCTGAATAATTAGATTTGTCTTTATTTTCTTCGCTCATATTTGTGTGAAACAATAACCTTCAAAAATACGAATTTTAACCCGGATATCAGTCATTTTGTGGATAAATAGATGGGGGTACTGGCGATTGTTGGATGTGCAAATATGCAGATGTGCGAATGTATGGCCAATTGGATGATTTGCTCATTAAATTTAATGCATTTATGCATTGTTTTATCTGCACATATGCTCATTTGCACATCTTCACATTCAAATTAGGATACTAATTCCGAAAGTTTATCTTTGTCAAAATTTTTTAATTTAGTATGATGAAAATCAAGGCTCCTTTTATAACAAAATTGACATTAGGTCTGCTTGTTGCCGGTAGCATGGCGGCTTGTAACCAAAATAAAACCGGCGATAAGGCCGCTGCCGCAATTACTGCAACCAGTGGCAGCATAGTATTTGTTAACCAGGACAGCCTGTTGGCTAAATACGATTATTTTAAAGACATGACCAAAAGGCTTGACGATAAAAACAAGTCAGCTAACGATGATGTGGGTGCCAGGCGCCAGGCCATACAACGTGAAGTTGCCGATTATCAGAGGACTGCCAACACTTTGAGTGCTGATCAGCGTTCATCTACAGAACAAAAATTGAACCGTGACGGGCAGGACTTTCAAAGTTATCAGCAAAACACAGCGGCACAGCTTCAGAATGAACAAGCCACTGAACAGCAAAAACTATACGAAAAAGTAGCCGGTATAATTAAAGATTATGCTAAGGAAAAAGGATATAAGATGGTGCTGACATTTCAAAAGGGAAATACCAATCTTTGGTATGGCGACCCTGGTATTGATGTTACAGCCGATGTGATAAAAAAATTGAACGACGCCTACGCGAAGGAAAAGAAATAGGATCAATTACAGAAACCTGTAGTAATTAGCCCTGGTTTTTAAGCCGGGGTTTTTATTTGGATCGATATGGAAATGCGGGAACATGAAAAGTTTATGCGGATGGCTATCAGCCTTTCCGAACGCAATGTGCAGAATGGAGACGGCGGACCGTTTGGCGCTGTTATTGTTAAAGATGGCGTTGTGGTAGCAAGCAGCGCCAATAAGGTAATTCAACAAAATGACCCAACGGCGCATGCCGAAGTATCGGCAATAAGACTTGCATGCCAGGCATTGAAGACGCACGACTTAAAAGGGTGCGTAATTTATACCAGTTGTGAGCCTTGCCCGATGTGCCTGGGGGCCATTTATTGGGCACATATAGATGCCATATATTACGGTAATACAAAAACAGATGCCGCTGCAATTGGCTTCGACGATCATTTTATTTACGAGGAGATGGAACGGCCCATGCAGCAGCGCAAGCTAAAGATCATTCAAATACTTAACAATGAGGCAGCAGAGGCATTTAAACTTTGGTCGGCATCAATATCAAAAACAGATTATTAAGCAATAAAAAGGGCATCTACCATGCCTGATAGACGCCCTTTTCTATTTTGTAAAGCTATTAACCAAGTAGAACTTCAATTGATTCCTCATCCCCGTCAATATTGTCAAGGAATTCGAAATGAGAGTTTTTACTGATAAACTCTGGTACTATCTCCTTCATTTTATTAACCAGCGCCATGTCATCCTGCTCCTTATTCAAGGTAAGCAGCTCGTCAATACTGGCGTTTACCGCTTTGTAAGGGTAGCTTATCACCTGTGCTATTTTAATTTTAGGGTGATGTGTAGGCATGGTGTGCTCGCCTACATTCAATAGCTCCTCGTATAGTTTTTCACCCGGCCTTAGTCCGGTGTATACTATTTTAATATCCTTATCGGGTTGTAAACCTGCCAGCTTGATCATTTTTAATGCCAGATCAGTGATCTTTACAGGTTCTCCCATATCGAAGATAAATATTTCACCTCCTGATCCCATTGTACCTGCTTCGAGCACCAGCTGTACAGCCTCAGGGATGGTCATAAAATAACGTGTAATACCAGGGTGAGTTACCGTAATAGGGCCGCCCTTTTGAATCTGCGCCCTAAAACGTGGTATAACTGATCCGTTGGAACCTAAAACATTGCCAAAACGTGTAGTAACAAAGCGGGTGGACAGTACCCCGTTCCTGTTATTGGCAGGGCTGTTTTTTAATGATTGGATGTAGATCTCCGCAATGCGCTTCGTTGTTCCCATAATATTGGATGGGTTAACCGCCTTATCAGTTGAGATCATTACAAATTTACCTGTACCAAATGATACTGAAAGGTCTGCAACGTTCTTTGTACCCAATACGTTAGCGAGAACTGCTTCTGAAGGATTTTCTTCCATCATTGGCACGTGCTTGTAAGCCGCAGCATGGAACACAACTTCAGGCCTGTAATCACCAAATAGTTTATGCATACGCTGATAGTTGCGTATATCGGCAATAAATATTTTAGTTGGCACATCAGGGAATTTCTCTTCTACCTCAAGCTTCATTTCATGCAGCGGCGATTCTGCCTGGTCGCACAAAATAACCATTGCAGGCTTATAGCTCAATACTTGCTGAACGATCTCGGAACCTATTGAACCAGCAGCACCTGTAATCAGTACCCGCTTGCCTTCTAGGTCCTCAGATATGCGTGTATTATCGATCTGTATAGGCTTGCGTTGCAGCAGGTCTTCAATTTTAAGATCCTTAATTTGCTGCAGGTTAAGCTTACCATATATCCACTGATCAGACGGCGGAACAGTAAGTACCTGTATGCCCAATCCCAGGCATTTTTCAAGCGCTATCTTTTTAGCCTGCTCGTCAAGGTTATGATTCATTACGATCAGCTTATCCACATTATATTTCTGCTTTAATTTTGCCAGCTTATCAATGTGATATACTCTTACCTGCTGTATTTCCTTATCTATTTTTTTCTCATCATCGTCCACAAAACCCACTACCGCAAAATTGGTTTTTGCGCTGGTCTCAAGGGCCTGTTTAACCAATACTGCGTTATTATCAGACCCGTAAATCAACACTACGGTCTTTTGCGCATTGGAATTGTTATTGATATAAAAGAACACGCTCTTTACCGTAGTACGCAATAAGATTAGCAAGGTACTTGAAACCGAAAAATTAACAAGCAATACCAGGTTAATTGTAACTGAGTTAACGTGTAATACTGGTATTACCCAAATGTTTATCAACAGCAGATAGATCATGCTGCTTAAAAATATGGAGCTGAATATACGCAGCACATCACGGGTGTTTGAATAGCGTATAAGCCCTGTATGTATGCGCATAACATACATTACCAACGCTGCAGTGATGCTAAATAATCCTGTGTAAATAAAGAAGTAGCCACGCAGGATATTTACAAATTCAAATCGCTGTACAATAAAATATGAAGTGGAGAACGACCAGGTAACTATAAAAAGGTCGAGGAGCATTATCAACCATCTTGGAACAACCCTGGTAAATAATAAATATTTTTTCATACGGTAACGATAGTAGGTGAGATAAGTAAAGTTAATATTTTTTTATAAAACAAAAATAAAATAAATTCCCTTGGCCTGAAAAGGGCGTTAAGTAAACCTATTTTTAAAAAGAAACACAGCGATTTATACGAATTTAACCCAAATATTGTTTATAAACTAAAAAAAATACTTGTTGAACTATAAGGCAAATTAATTTAGTGTAACAACACCTCCTTTAGCCAAAGGTTTTAATTTTTTTAATTAAAAATGTTTGATATTAGCGCATTTAAGCATATTAAATTGATTATGAAATAATTTGGAACAATATCTAAAGTACCATGCCACTGCTATCTTTTCATCAATATTGGTTTTAGCGAGATGTATATAATCATTAATGGAATAATAGTGATCATAAAAAGGGTAAGGCTTGTCAACCCAAAACCATTTATGATGATGAATATTATTATTCCTTGTAATAATGCATAGCCTGAAGCCACCCACAAGTGAGAAAATTTACGCTCATTAGCCATTACCTGGTAAAAATGCAGCCGGTGTGCCTTAAATATGTTTTGCTTAAGGTATACCCTATGAGTAATTGTCAAAACCGAATCAATGCCATATACAACAAGGAAAAGAATGTATGCCCAGTTGTGTGTAAGCAATATCAACTGAAGCAATAACATAATGATCCAAAAGGCAATAGTGACACTGCCTACATCGCCTGCAAAGCACCTGGCCTTTTTCCGAAAGTTAAAATACAGAAATACACCACAGGCAAGCATGGGTAGCCATATCATATCCGCATTAACAAAGGGGATTTGATGTAAATTAACATACTGCAATCCGCCCAGAACTACAAGACTATACGCTCCGGTAATGCCGTTGATGCCATCCATAAAGTTATACATGTTGATAACGCCTATTACCATGATGTATAAAAGGATGCAATAATAATACGGTTCGATTCTGAATACCCTCAAATAGAAAAACATGATGGTTACGGCTGCCAGATGGAACAATAACCTTAACCTGCTTGAGAGTGTAAGCCTGTCGTCGAGGAAGCTTATAGCCCCTATAATCATAATTCCTGATACAGGTAACCAATAGCTGGGGTGCATCACCACAGCACAGAGAGCTGCAAAAAGGAAGATCACACCGCCACCTCTTATGGTGATATCATCATGTGAGCTTCTTTCATTAGGATGATCAATGATATTATAATGATCCGCCACCCTAAAATAGAGAAGCATCACACCAAATGACAAAATTAAAAATAGCCCATAAATCATAGTATAGATGGTATTTTTTCTAAAACAGATGATGGCTTCCAGTTTAACAAAGCTCTTGCTTTTGTATCATCAAATGTTAAAGTGGAGGTTATCTTATTTATTTTGCTGGTGTTAACCGGAGAATATTTCCCTAAAATATCACCTGCCAAACCTATTATTTTTGCCATACCTGCGGATATGCTTACAGGTGGTTTTTTACCTAAGGAGGCCGATATGGAGTTCTCCAACTCATTAAAGCTTGGGTTTATACCATCAGTGATATTGTAGATTCCGCCTATCTCTGCCAGTTTTGGTATGATGCCTGCTATATCTTCGGCCCAAATCATACTTTTTCGGGCGTTGGATTTTTTGATACTCAAATACTTACCCGAACGCATGCCTTTTATCATATCACCCAGGTTTCCAGGAGGGTTAGGCCCAACAACCAGCGGTAATCTTAATATGGCCAATTTTATATTATTTTCAGTAGCCCAGGTTTGCAGCCATTCTTCAGCTTTTGTTTTTGAAATTGCATATGCTGAATTTCCATTTAAGGGGGCGTCTTCAGCAATCATTTCCCCCTTGTCTGACCCATAAACAGCTACTGTACTAATAAAAATAAAAGCCTCAGGTAAATTTTTTGACAGCGCATTACAAAGATTTTTAGTGCCTGAAAAGTTTACATTGTAGAAATCCTGCTTCTCTTTTTCATTTTTAGGAACCATATGAGCTTTTCCAGCAGCATGGATTACCCAATCCACATGATCTTCAATTGGTGATATATGGTTTGTAATATCAGCCTTAATGGCATTTTCATCGCTTTTACCTAAGGTTAAAATATGAGGATAGCTTGATCTCAATACGCCATAGATAATTTTCCCCAGGAATCCGTTAGCACCTGTCAGCAGTATAGACTTGTTATTTATTATCACCTCAAATTATTTTACAACTTAGTTCAACTAAAAATAGCATTATACTTTTCAAGAATTACTGATCTTTGAAATACATCTATTGAAGTTTTCCTTGCAGATAAGCCTTTTATTAAAATTTCTTCCCGGCCAGCAAATTTAAGGCTTTTTAACCAATCTATCAGTTCGTCACTTGTTTCCCATGTAAAAGCCCAACCAGTATTGTGATCTCTAATGTTTCTGGCAATTTCAGAGTCCTTGTCGCCAACAAACAAAACAGGCTTACCGGCAGCCCAAACATTATAAGTTTTTGATGGCACACCTAAACCAAACATCCCTTTATTTAAAGTTACTAAACCAATATCGCAGGAATTCAGGAATGTATTTTGCTCGCTCCTGGATTTAGTTGGATAAAAAAATACATTTTCAATTCCTTTAGTTTTAACAGTCTCTGTTAATTCATCTTTGAGCGCACCACTTCCAATCAAAACAAAAGCTACATCGGGATTGGCCGCCTGATGAAAAACTTCTATGAATTCTTTTAATGCCTGTACGCGGCCAATATTACCGGCAAATTGAATTATTATCTTATTTTTTAACTGTGGGTTATTATAATATTTAACGATATCCGAATTGTCTTGTGCCAATGGGAAAATTTCATCAACATCTGCCCAGTTAGTGATCACCGTACATTTTATTTTTTGCAGGGTTTTAATTTGCAACAGTTCCTTCATATCCTCACCTACTACGATGATATGATCGGCTTGCCTGTAAGATCTATTAAAAAGCCATGATAAAATACCATAAATAAATGATTTTTTTGATAGCATTCCTGTTGTTAATATATTTTCGGGGAATACATCATGTACAATGATTATCAGGTTAAATCTCTTGAATCTTTTTACAAGTGCTACTAACAGCAGAAGAGGTGCCGGATTAGTAACTATCATTACAGTATCATCCCGTTTAACCTTCAAAAATAACTTATAAGCCATTTTTAGACTTAGAATTATCATCCTCAAGGCTCTCTTGATTTTATGATCCTTATTCAGATCAGGGATATTAACTCTATTCAAAATTATGTTTTCGGGCAATTTGGCATTTGACGATAAGGTATCTGAAGTGTACTTATCAGGACCGCAAATGACATTAACCGGAACTTTATTGCTTATTTGTTCAGCAATTTTTGTCATTACATAGCCGGTTGAGGTTTCTATGGGGTAGAACAATTCAGAAAGCAGCCAAAATCTCATTTGCAAATATTACCTGTTATACAAAAACGCATGATCCTGCATCCATTCCCTCATTTCCTCTATCATTATTTTATAAGAGGGAACATTATAGTTAAACCCGGAGTTGTCCTTTACCAGGGATTTATCAACGTGGTAATCGCCAAAAGGTATGAGGCTGACATCCCTGTCAAATACCATTCTGAACAGATCGATCAGATCATACTTGCTTATCTTTTCATCATAAACCAAATGATGCAATCCTTTAATGTCCTGCTCAATAGCTGCAACAATGGCTTTTGCTAACTCAATTGTAGTCACACCAGTCCAAAAGGCGTTGGTATAGCCCTTTATCTCGCCATGCTGCTGCATAAACCAGTGAAACAAGCCTATTCCATCATTCTTTAATTCCGGCCCAACTATGGACGTTCTTAGGGTTAGGTTTTCTCCGTAAGTTACTTCGCCCAGCGCCTTAGTTTGTGCATAAAAGCCTATGCCGTCCTTTTGATCGGTTATGGTATAATTGCCTTTTTTTCCATTGAATACACAATCGGTACTTATATGGATCAGCTTAAAGCCTAACTCTTTACCGACACCGGCTACAAAATGAGGCAGATAACTATTCAGCAATATGGCCTTGTCGGGATTATCTTCGGCATCCTTATTCAGTATACCAATGCAATTGATCACCACATCCGGCGACTCGTATAGTAATATGTCTTTAAGCTGCTCAAAATCTGTAATATCTAAAGTGTAACTTGGTTCAAAAAACTCTAATCCACGGGCAGCGTCCACTACCTTATAGTCGGTCTTCTCTTTCAGGTAATGATAGATAACATGCCCGGCCATACCTTTCGATCCGATCAAAAATACTTTCTTCATAGGTTTTATTTATTCCAGATCACTTTGTTTACTATGGATGTATAGCTTTGAATTGTCCGCACAACGCGATCGGAAGTATTTACAACATTATATTCCCATGGCAGGGTTGTTTCTTTATCAATAGGGGTTCCTTTTGCTACCTCAATCGACTGCAATACCTGGTCCTTTGATATTCCGCCCAAAACAATCGTACCTGCGTCTATTGCTTCCGGGCGTTCTGTACTTGTACGTATGCTTATCGCCGTAAAACCCATCATTGCAGATTCCTCGCTGATGGTGCCGCTATCCGAAAGCACAATGTAGGCCTGTTGCTGGAGATTGACGTAATCAAAGAACCCCAGGGGCTGCACATTTTGTATGAGCGGGTGAAACTTCACATTATTAGCTGTGATACGTTTTTGTGTGCGTGGATGCGTTGAAAATATGATCGGCATCTTATATTTCTCAGCAACCGCGTTTAAACTATCAACCAATAATTCAAAGTGGTTACCCAGGTCGATATTTTCTTCGCGGTGAGCACTTACGACAATATATTTATCCTTTGTAAGATCCAGCCTTTGCAGTACATTACTCTCCTCAATTTTTGAAGCATATTTGGTAAGTACCTCCCTGAGCGGCGAGCCCGTTACAAACACATGATCCTTTCTGAAACCTTCGCTCAACAAATAGCGGCGGCTGTGTTCGGTATAAGTCAGGTTGATATCGCTTATATGGTCTGAAATCTTTCTGTTGATCTCCTCAGGCACATTCTGATCAAAGCAGCGGTTGCCTGCTTCCATGTGGAAGATGGGTATCTTCAGTCTTTTTGCTGCAATGGTGCACAAAACGCTGTTGGTATCACCCAATACCAGTAAGGCATCGGGCATTTCATTAGTTAATACTTCAAAGGATTTCGCTATAACGTTACCTATTGTTTCACCTAAATGTTTACCGGCAACATTCAAAAAGTAATCAGGTTTTCTAAGTTCCAGGTCCTCAAAGAATATTTCATTCAGGGTATAATCATAGTTTTGGCCTGTGTGGATAAGAATGTGCTCAAAAAAAAGATCGCATTTTTTAATACATTCGGCTAACCTGATAATTTCAGGCCTGGTGCCCACAATGGTGGCAACCTTCAATTTTTTCATACTGTTGGTGTATGGCTGTTCGTTGGTAAATAAAGCGCAATTATACCATTTATCCCCCTGAAATCAGGAATCAGGATAACGATTTTATTATACAAGGGTTGAAAAGTATCACCCAGGATATTGAACTACGTTCTGTTCCCCTAACACTTCTTTGCGGATGAGAGGCAGCTTAGATAGAAGTTCTTTTATGCCTTTCACATCCATTCTCTTTGTATTATGTGAGTGATAATCTTCAACTTTGGATATATCCTCCACCCCTTCTGAAAAGTATTGATTGTAATTCAGATCCCTGTTATCGGCCGGGATGCGGTAAAATTCGCCCATATCATGTGCTTTTAGCATCTCCTCGCGGGTGCAGAGGGTCTCATATAGTTTTTCACCATGGCGTGTACCAATGATCTTTATTTTAGTATCGGTTTTGCACAGTTCCTTTAGTGCCTGGGCGAGGTCGCCTATTGTGCCGGCTGGTGCTTTGTTTACAAACAGGTCGCCCTGGTTGCCGTGCTCAAAGGCAAACAATACCAGGTCAACAGCCTCTTCCAGCGACATCAGGAAACGTGTCATGTTTGGATCGGTAATCGTGATATCCTCACCATTTTGTATCTGCTCCAAAAACAAAGGGATAACAGATCCCCGGGAGGCCATTACATTGCCATACCTTGTTAAACATATGGTAGTTGTATCTGCTGATATATTACGCGAGGCGGCGATAGCAACTTTTTCCATCAAGGCTTTAGATATACCCATAGCATTTATGGGGTAAGCGGCTTTATCTGTACTGAGGCAAATGATTTTGGTTACTTTATTGGCAATTGCTGCATCAATGGTATTTTGCGTACCAAAAACATTAGTCTTGGTTGCCTCAATGGGGAAAAACTCGCAGGATGGCACTTGTTTTAGCGCTGCAGCATGAAAAACATAATCAACACCACGCATGGCATTTTCTATACTGTTATAATCGCGCACATCGCCGATGTAAAACTTCAATTTCGGATTGTTCAGCTTTACACGCATATCGTGCTGCTTTTTCTCATCACGGGAAAATATCCGTATTTCCTTAAAATAGTCAGTATGCAGAAAGCGATGCAAAACTGCATTTCCAAACGAGCCTGTGCCCCCGGATATCAATAAGGTTTTGTTTTTAAACATGTTATGATTTAGTTTTTAGCATAAGTAGAGTCATACACTGTTATCCATTTACCAATATTATCAGCAATAGAAAATTTATCACTGCAAAGGTAATAGGCATTATTTCTCATTTTATTATAATCCACATCGTTCATGCCAATTATTGTATTTATTGCCATTGCAATGTCTTCCGGGCCGTTGGGCACATGCAAGCCTGCCGAATACTCTTCAAGCAAACCCCAGGGTGTGTTTTTTGAAGCGATGACCGGCGTACCCTGGTTTAATGCTTCTATTACTACGTTGCCAAAGTTTTCAGTATGCGAAGGCAATATTAAACAATAGGACTCGGCCATCTTTTTCATCTTGGCATCCCCGTCAATATGATCAATAAACTGCACCCTTTCGTTTAAGTTCAGTTCACCAACCAGGCGTTTCAAACTTTCGAGGTAATTCTCCTGACCTTTTGAACCGCCAACAATCTCGAGCGTAAAATTATGTAATAAAAGCTGATTTGATATGGCGAACCCTTTTATGAGATTTTCCAGCGCCTTTATCGGGTGAATGCGCCCTATAAAAAGCAGCTGATGTTTAACCGGGATCGATAATCTGTTCTCAAAATAAAGATAGTTTGGTATTTCAATGATCTCAACATCACCAAAAAGGTTTTTGATTTCGAGGGCTTCCTTGGCTGAAGTTGCATGGAAAAGTGCGTTTTTTGATATCGCTTTAATGATCCTGAGCACGGGCTTTTTTTTCCAGCTAGAAAACTTTAGAGCATCCGTTGAACACTCTCCCCGCGGCGACCATATGAATCTTTTCCCCCTCAAAAATGAGTATATCGCCGTAAACAACGACGGGAAATAAAACAGGCTGGACAGGTGAACTAAATCATATTTATTATAGCTTTTAAATACCTCGTAAAATGAGGACAAGCGGCTTTTGCAATAGATCACATCCCCGTAATTAAAATGAAGCCATTTATCGGTTTCAATATGATGCTTTTCTTCAATTCCGCGGGATGTTGCGATTATGGTAACATTGATATTTTCATTCTCCAGTGCCTTTGCGTGCCAGTATATCGTATTGCTGGGGCCACCGATCTGTGATGGATAAAGAGTTTCTGTGGTTAGTAGGATATTCATTTCAAATGATCAATGTCCATCATATAATTAATATCCGTAAACAATATAGCGGTTCTCAGCATGCATCAAATCACCCTGTAATTTTTTTTGATCACAAACCTTTGTCAGGACGGAATTTGAATTTAAAATATTCAGTAACATTTTTAAATACACCCTTTCCCCACCATGCATACCATCTAACATTTCACTATCGTCTGAATGTATGGTGGACAGCTTTGTAAAATTATATAATTCGAAGTCGTATTTTTTAAATATTGGGTTAATAACATTGTAAATTCCATCCATGTAACTGTATTTTTTAGTTTGATCCATTTTAGTCAGTACCTTATCAGAAAAAGGCGGTAAAAAAGCAATTACTTTAATTTTTTTTGTCTGGCAGAATGAAAGAAACTGATCCAGCACCTTTAAGGAATCCTGATTAATGCTATCTGCATATTTATACCTGTCGCTACCGTTCACAATATGATTATACG
>Ga0206930_1082_pt1 | contig 20649 bp, 14 predicted proteins | sample Alteio_BWOrgHeat_20_FD_152939 | JGI IMG/M metagenome (GOLD analysis project Ga0206930, IMG submission 152939) | Enriched cells from forest soil in Barre Woods Harvard Forest LTER site, Petersham, Massachusetts, United States -... | ecosystem: Environmental > Terrestrial > Soil > Temperate forest >... | reverse complement strand
AGCTGATGGGCGGCAAGATGAACGTTGAAAGCGAGCCGGGAAAGGGCACAACCTTTACGTTTAATGTCAAATCAAAAATAGGCTTAAAAACTGCACGTACTTATGTGCACCTGAATACATCAGATGTTGAAAATAAGCGCATTTTGGTGGTTGACGATAACTTTACTAACCGCAATATAATGGCGGCGCAACTGATACAATGGAAGTTTATCCCGATAATGGCTGAATCGGGTGAGCACGCATTGGAAATATTAGCCCAAAAAGAAGAAGTTGACCTGGTAATTTCTGACATGAATATGCCCGAAATGGATGGCATCCACCTGGCGAAAAAGATCAGGGAAACACATCCTGCCATGCGCATTATTTTATTAAGCTCAGTAGGTAATGAGCAAAGCAGGAGCGAGTCGCATTTGTTTAATGTTATTTTGACCAAGCCTGCCAAGCATCATATATTATACAAGCACATTGTTGATCAATTAAAAGATATTGGCGTGGTTAAGGAGCCGATGCAGGTGAAGACACAATTCTCCGCCGATTTTGCCAAACTATACCCGATGGAGATATTGATCGCTGAAGATAATTATGTAAACCAGAAGCTAACAGTGCATATCTTAACCAAGATGGGGTACAAGCCCGAAGTTGTGGCAAACGGTCACGAGGTTTTGAACGCTGTAGCAAAAAAGAAATACAACATGATCCTGATGGATATCCAGATGCCGGAAATGGATGGCCTGGAAGCCACACAGTTTATACGCCAGCACATGCCCGAACAACCGGTTATTGTTGCCATGACCGCCAATGCAATGTCCGAAGACCGCGAAATATGTATGAAGGCCGGGATGGACGATTATCTGAGTAAACCCATGAAACTGACCGAAGTTATTGCTATACTGGAAAAATGGGGAAAACAAACAAATGACGAGCTGCCAAGGGCCTCATTTGTGCTGAAAGATGAATAATTTAATACCTGGTTAAACTTAATTTTCTCCAAAAGTAATTTCTGGTTTTAATTCATTTGACCTTGATTTTACACCCGCCAACTCTTTCAAACATCATTTTTTAAATATATTTGTTAATCCTAATTCCAACTAACAGATAATTTATTGATGAAAAAGTTCTTTTTAGTGCCTTGCATTTTACTTTTTTGCAGTATTGTTTATGCCCAGGTACAAAAGGCTCCGGCCTATCCCTTGCTCACCCGCAATACTTATTTCAGTGTCTGGTCATTTGGTGATACCTTAAATTCTTCGGCAATAAAACATTGGACAGGGAAGGATCAACCATTAATGGGCTTTGTTAGCGTTGACGGAGCAGTGTACCGCTTTATGGGTAAGGATCTCAAAGTATATAAAACGATATTACCTGCCTCTGACGAAAATGCATGGCAATGTAAATATACCGAAACATCTCCCGTAGGTAGCTGGACAAACCTGCAATACAACGACAATGATTGGCAAAGCGGTGCTGCACCATTTACTGATGATAAATCAAAGGCCAAAACATTGTGGACAGGTAAGAATATTTGGATAAGAAGGACCTTTACGCTCGACAATACGAATATAGACAAGCTGATGCTGAAACTATACCATGATGATAATGTGGAAGTTTACCTGAATGGCAATGTTATATATACTAACGTTGGCTGGACAAGCGATTTTCAATTAATTCCGCTCAGGAACAATATCAAGGCACTGCTAAAAAAAGGTAATAATATACTGGCGATACATTGTGCTAATACAGCCGGCGCAGCATGGCTTGACGTAGGTTTTGTGGATATGGTAAACCAGAAATCGGACAATACCATAAAGCCTGCATTACAAACCGGCGTGGAAATGAATGCTACCCAAACCATTTATAAATTCAGATGCGGTAAGGCTGATCTGCTGGTGACTTTTACTTCGCCATTGCTAATCAATGATATGGACGTTTATACAAGACCGGTGTCATATATTACATACAGGGTACGTTCAAATGATAATAAGCGCCACAATATAAAAGTGCATTTAGCGGCATCAACCAATATCGCAGTGAACAAGCCTTCGCAGGAGGTGGCTGCGGAGATGAATGACACGAAAAATAAAAAAGATGCGCTATCCATTCTAAAGGCAGGAACGATTGAGCAGCCCATCCTCAAAAAGAAAGGCGATGACCTGCGGATAGACTGGGGTTATATGTGTGTTGCAGTACCTGCGTCAGAAAATGCTATTCAATACATTTCGCAGGGCCAGAATGCAACATACCCATTTCCTGCAAAAGTGATCAGTACTACCGACACTGTTAAGGGCAAGGAATTATACTTAAATACGATTCTTTCATTCGGACAGGTCGGCAAGGCTTATGAGGAGAAATATGTAGAAGTTGGATACGATGACCTGTTCTCAGTAGAGTTTTTTGGCATACAACTGAAACCATGGTGGGCGGCTGACGGTACAAAAACCATAGAAAAGGAATTGAGTTTGGCGCAATTGGATTATGCACAGACAATCAAAAAATGTGAAGCCTTTAACAGAGCAATGTACCAGGATGCCTTAAAGGCGGGTGGTGAACATTATGCAAAACTCTGCGTACTGGCTTATCGCCAAAGCATAGCTGCTCATGTTTTGGTTAAGAGTCCGCATGGGGATATCCTGTTCCTGTCAAAAGAGAACTTCAGCAACGGCTCGATCAATACGGTTGATGTTACTTATCCGTCGGCTCCGCTATATCTGCTCTATAATCCGAGGTTTATGGAAGGCATGCTGAATGGTATATTTATTTACAGCGAAAGCGGTAAATGGAAAAAAGGATTTGCAGCGCACGACCTCGGCACGTATCCCATCGCGAATGGCCAGACTTATGGCGAGGATATGCCTGTGGAGGAATCAGGCAATATGCTGATCCTCACGGAAGCGATTGTAAAGGCAGAAGGCAAGCCAGATTATGCCAAAAAACATTGGGAAACATTAACCACCTGGGCCAATTACCTGGTTAAGGCAGGCTTCGATCCGGAAAATCAATTATGTACCGATGATTTTGCAGGACACCTTGCGCATAATGCCAACCTTTCTATTAAAGCCATTGTCGGTATTGCTTGTTATGCAAAGCTGGCCGAGCAATTAGGACAACCACAGATCGCGGCTAATTATCGGAATACGGCAAATGCGATGGTGAAGAATTGGCTAAAAAAAGCGGATGCAGGCAATCATTACTCACTTGTATTCGGTGATAAAAATACCTGGAGCCAAAAGTATAATATGGTTTGGGATAAAGTATTGGGCCTGCATTTGTTCCCGCAGCAGGTTTATGATAAAGAGATTAAATATTATCTAACCAAACAGAATAAATTCGGGCTGCCTTTAGATAGCCGTAAAACTTATACCAAGTCCGACTGGATATTGTGGACAGCTGCGTTAACCAATAACACACAATATTTTAAAGCGTTGACGGACCCTGTGTATAAGTATGCAACCGAAACACCCACGCGTGTTCCATTAAGCGACTGGCACGAAACTACAAATGGTAAAATGGTAGGTTTCCAGGCCCGGAGTGTGGTAGGCGGTTATTTTATGAAGATGCTTGAAAATAAATGGGTGAAATAAATTAGATTGCATCCCTATGAAAAGTCGCAGCAACTATTTAAATGCGGTGTTATTAATTATCGCGTTGAGCATTGCCACAGTACCAAAGGCAATGGAGCCATTAAGGCGTTATTACCTCATAAAGGTATATCATTATAAAACCAGTGTCCAGGAAGGTAAAATGGACCATTATCTTAAAGATGCTTATTTACCGGCCCTGCGCAAAATAACCGGTGAGCCCGTTGGTGTATTTAAATCGATGGACCAGGATACAGACAAAAGGATATATATTTTGATAACATCGTCCAGCCGTAAAAAATTGGAAAGCCTGGATAAAAAATTGTCAAAGAACCAGGAATATCTGGAAAATGCCAAAGACTATCTCGACGCTTCTTATGATAATGCGCCTTATACCCGGTTTGAAACTATTGAGTTATACGCTTTTCAACATTGGAAGATGCCCTGGAAACCACAACTGACAGCCAAAAAAAGTGACCGAGTGTATGAATTGCGCAGCTATGAAAGCCCTACAGAAAAATATAATCTCAACAAGGTAAAAATGTTTAATGACGGGGACGAAATAGGATTATTCTCACGCCTCAAATTTAACGCTGTTTTTTATGCCGAAGTACTGAGCGGCAGCCATATGCCCAATCTGATGTACATGACTACCTTTAACAGCAAGGAAGACAGGGACAAACATTGGGATGCTTTTTTTGGCAGCCCCGAATGGAAAAAGCTGATCGCCGACCCACAGTATGCGCATAATGTATCGAAGGCTGATATAATCTTTCTTCATCCCGCCGAATATTCCGATTTTTAGGCGATCCCTAACGGCGGCTCAATGAAACTGGAAAAACGTGATTATGATGCTGTAGTAGTCGGCTCCGGTCCAAATGGACTTGCCGCGGCTATATTATTACAACAAAACGGGCTTTCAGTATTATTAATTGAGGGTAAAGACACGATTGGAGGTGGCCTGAGATCTGCGGAGCTTACCTTGCCGGGTTATCTGCATGATGTCTGCTCCGCTATCCATCCGCTTGCAGCAGGCTCTCCCTATTTTCAAACACTTCCGCTTGCCGCACATGGGTTGGAATATATTTACCCTGAGGTTTCAGCAGCGCATCCATTTGATAGTGGTAAAGCTGCTGTTCTAAAGCAATCTATAACAGATACCGCTGCTTTGCTGGGCGATGACCGGCAAGCTTACATCGACCTGGTACAACCCATAGTAAACGACTGGCCATCCATAGCCGCAGATGTACTCGGTCCATTGCATTTTCCAAAACATCCGGTAGCAATGGCTAAGTTTGGGTTGACGGCTTTAAGCTCCGCCGCTTCAGTAGCAAATCGATTTAAAACTGAAGAGGCTAAAGGGCTTTTTGCGGGGATGGGGGCACATTCTATGCAGCCACTTAACAAGTTGAGTACAGCTGCTATCGCATTAGTGCTGATGGCAAATGCGCATTTAAAAGGCTGGCCGCTGCCAAAGGGCGGTTCTCAGCAAATTGCCAATGCATTGGCTTCACATTTTATTTCACTGGGAGGGAAGATCGAAACGAATACCTATATCAAATCGCTCGAGCAGTTACCATCTTCAAATGCTGTGCTGTTTGATTTGGGCCCGAAACAGCTTTTACAGATCGCCGGGCACAAATTTTCAAATATTTATAAGTGGCAATTGGAGCGGTATCGTTATGGTATGGGTGTTTTTAAGGTCGATTGGGCGCTGGATGGGCCTATACCCTGGACGACTGGCGAGTGCAGGCAAGCGGGAACAGTGCATATTGGAAATACACTTGCAGAAATTGCTGCAAATGAACAGTTAGTGTGGGATGGCGGTAATCCTGATAAGCCATTTGTTTTGTTAGCCCAGCAAAGTCTTTTTGATGCCTCAAGAGCTCCTGCCGGTAAACATACAGCCTGGGCATATTGCCATGTGCCCAATGGTTCAACAATTGATATGACCGCAGCTATTGAAAGACAGGTGGAACGCTTTGCCCCCGGTTTCAGGGATCTGATATTAGCAAGGTATGTAATGAATACGGCACAAATGGAAGAATATAACCCCAATTACATCGGCGGAGATATTGGCGGAGGGGTAATTGACCTGGGTCAACTGTTTACACGGCCGGCGCTGCGCTGGTCGCCATATAAAACATCAGCAAGGGGTATTTACATCTGTTCTGCATCTACACCTCCCGGTGGTGGTGTACATGGTATGTGCGGTTATTATGCGGCGAAGAGGGTTTTGAGGGATATTTTTTCTTTTGGAATAGAGCCATTAAATTAAGCAAATATGCTGTTCGAAGTTGGAGACTCTGTAGTCTGAAGACTACGTGCATAGTCGTCCAAAGTCAGAGACTTCGGACAGCGATGACTTCGGACAGCGATTTGGAAGCAATCATTACTTCACCTCAATCACTTTAGTCCGCTCCGATATACCATTCTCATTAAATGATTCCATTTGGAAATAGTAAGGCAGGCTTTTATCCATCCCGTTAAAGAAGTACTCGTTTTTGCCGTAAACCATGAAATTGCTGTACAGCTTATCAGGCGCTATGCCGAAATAGATGGTATAACCAATCGCGTTATCAACAGGTTGCCACCTCAACCAGGCGTTTCTTCGCTCAGAATCACCCCGTAAAAAGACCATGTCTTTTACGGTATCCGGCTTGCTTCCTGCACCTTTTCCAAACACTCTGAAACCCGATATTGCAAATTTACCCGTTGGCATATGGATGTTCACAATTTTTAGATAACGTATTTTGACAGGTGCTTTTAGTTCAATATAATCATGTGGCACATCGGTTTTGTTTTTGCTTTTATCAACCAATATCTTCCAATTTTTTCCGTCGGAGGAAGAATAGATCACATATTGAGTATATACCCCCAATGATTTGCCGAGAAACTCAACATCCTGATCGGCATAGTTTACCTGAATGGCATTAACCGTGCTTATCTCTCCGAGATCGGTTTTCAGCCACTCGCCTTTATTAGCCGTTTTTGCGCTCCAATAGGTTTTAATGTCCTCGTCAACCGCATAATTTGGCTCAAAACCGCCTAATGTTGATGATACTTCCACAGGTTTGTTATAATTCAATATCATCCAGCCGGTGAAATTACCTATCAAATGATCTTCTTTCCCTGACGGTAAATATTGCGGATAATCGCCATAAGCCGTGTTACAGTACAGCACACCATCATTATCAAAACCAGCCGGCCAGAACCCGATGCGGCGCTCGAAATTATTTTTAACATTAACCACCATGGTTGAGATATGCCAGTAATTGCCATATTTATCGGTCCATGTAGCACCATGACCGGCCCCTTTGGCAAATCCCCCTGGTTTGTAGGAGAATGGGTTATGTTTTTGATAAGTAAACGGCCCAAGTGGTTTATCGCCCACAAAAACGCCATCAGCATAACCACGCCCCTCAGTACCCGACCCGCCAAACTGGAGATAATACTTGCCGTTGTGCTTGTTCATCCATGAACCTTCCATAAAACCGGTTAAAAAAACGTTATCGTTGTTCTCACCAAAGCGTTCCCAACCATGCTCTTCCCAGTCTAAATGCAGTGTTTCCACTTTAGGGCCAATGGGTTCAAAGGTTTTGCGATCAATTTCCTGCCCGTAGAGTGGCAATGTATTGCTTGAGCCATGATAGATATACACCTTCCCGTCATCGTCAGCAAACATACCCGGGTCCCAGGCGCCTACTTTAAAATAATCTTTTGCAGGTTTCCAATCATCCTTAGTTGGGTTGGTACTCATCCATAAAGTAAAATCCTTATTGTAGGTCGACCCGATCACTAATAAAGTATCGCCCAAAACCAGCGTTGCCGGGGCGCATAGCTCGTCGCCTTGATTTTGATTGTAGGGTCTTAAAAACCTGCGCGAAATAAAGTGCCAGTTGAGCATATCGTCGCTCCACCAATAGCCGAACTGGTTGGTAGAGAAGAGGTAATATTTACCCTTAAATAAGGTTACGGTAGGGTCGGCAGTAGCGCGGTGGCGGCCCCATTTAGAAAAATCCTTAAAGGGAGTATAGCCATAATCAAGGTTAAGCGGGTTGCAATAGGTAGGACGTTTTTGTTGAGCCTTTAACTGAAAAAAAGAACAGCATAAGATGACTATAGGCAACAGACGATTAAACGATCTCATAATAAAGTAATTGGCAAACGAACAGTAATTCGTTGAATGAGACCTCTAATATAAGTGCTTTCGGCTAAAGGCGGAGAAGATTATTTAAGCCGTATTGCCGCCCTTAACCCTAAATTCTTCTGGTAGGTTGTTTGGTCGAAAAAAATTGTAAAAATATAAGTGTGTTGCTTGCTTTGATCCCATTGATAACCAAGGTTGAATATGCGTGCAAATTGTGTATCAGTAGCATTTCCGGAAGCAAATCTTATGCCCGCCCCAAGATCGAGCCCTACAAAAACTTTTTGCGGAAACATGTAGCTCCCATCTGCCAGAATATTAACAATGTTCTCGCTTATGGCAACCCCATTGCCAAAGAAGGATGATTTCCCAAAGAAATGAGCAAAATTGACACGTCCCCCCACATTAATATTATCGCTGATAGCGGTTGTAGCAGCCGCATCGGCCCCAATACCAAAACTGGTAAAATAATATAAGTTCCTGATGGGAAATGCTGCGGTAGGGCCTACATCAATGCTCCAGTCGCCGGTTTTTTGCTGTGCCTTTGCATTTGTAAAGAACAGGCAGGACGTAATTAATAATACTAAGATTAAATAGATATTTTTCATGACGATTTTATTTAGATAAATTTATAAATAAGTTGATAATGAGATAAATATAAAAATCTATTTTGGAAAATCCAAGATGGGCTTTCAAATACCCGAGAATTAATATTTAGTCTAACTTGGAATAACCTAATCTGTCCATAATCGGAAAATTTGTCCGATATCGATCACTTTTTCAAAATCTAAAATAGGCAAATAGTTGATAATCAATTATATGACTTTGGTATAGGTATTGCAAGGTACTGGACAAAAACATAGTACAATGGATACTGAGATTACAGCGGAAGTTACACAACAAAAACGAAAAAAAGGGATTATCATCGGTTTGATAGCTATTACTGTATTGGTCCTTTGCATATGGCTTATCAGGACCTATTTGAAGTCTTCGGTAACACGTTCGGAGATAGCTACAGCTAAAGTGGAAGTTGGCAATGTGGAAAATACCCTCAATGCCACCGGCGAGGTTTTGCCCGAATTTGAAGAGGTGGTTACCAGCCCCATTAACGCATCAATAAAAAATGTGTTGACAGATGCCGGGGGTAAGGTTAAAGCAGGGCAATCCATATTGTCATTAGATAAATCGGCAGCTCAGAACGATTATGAAAAATTGAAATTTCAGCTGGAAACCAAAAGGAACGAGATCAGCAAATTAAAGCTCGATCTTAATAAAAGCTTCTTCGATATACAATCAAACAACGATATAAAGCAACTGCACATCGGCAACCTGGCCGATGCGGTTGAAAATGCAAAACGCTTATACAAGGCCGGTGGTGGTACGCAGGAGGATATTGAGCAAGCTGAACTAAACCTGAAGGTTGCACAGCTAGAAAAGAAGCAATTAGAGAACGAGATCAAAAACAAGCAGCAGACTATGCTGATAGAGGAAAAGGAAGCGGAGATAGCTGCTGCTATACAGGAAAATGATCTTAACGAATTGCAACGTAAATTAAACCTTGCTAACGTAGTAGCCACCCGCAGTGGAGTGGTAACCTACGTGAATAAAAACATAGGGGCGAACATAAAAGAGGGTGAAACCCTGGCACGTATTGCCGATCTGAGTAGTTTTAAGGTGACGGGAAGCCTTTCGGACAGCTATCTTGATCAGTTGCATAACGGCATGCCGGTAATTATCAGAATTAATGATACACAGTTGCGGGGCAGTGTATCCAATATTTATCCATCGGTACAAAACGGTATTATCACATTCGATATTCAGTTGGATGAGCGCAACAATAAGCAACTCCGTCCGAATATGAAGGTCGATGTGTTCCTGGTCACCTCGGTACATAACAAGGTAATGCGTGTTGCAAATGGCCCTGCGTTTAAAGGCGCAAGTCCTCAGGACATTTTTGTGGTCAGCGGCGGTAAGGCCGAAAGGCATTCTGTGCACACCGGTCTCAGCAACTTCGATTTTATTGAACTAAAGGATGGAGTTAATACCGGCGATGTAGTAATCACATCGGATATGAGCGAATATAAGAATTCAAAGGAGTTGACTGTGGGGGATTAGGGGGTAGAGATTAGAGAACAAAGATCCCGATAGCTATCGGGAGAGATTAGTTGATAATCAACGGTTCAGACAAAAATTAGAGTTTAGAAATTAGTATTTAGAGTTTTCAAAATGAAGTTTTTATATATCATATTATTTTTAATTTACAGTACCTCAGCCTTTTGCTCAGGCGGCGATACTATTCGTCTTTCACTGCAACAGGTTGTTGAAATGGCAAAGGGCAATTCTATCGCCTCAAAACAGGCAATTACCACCCGCGAAACAAAATACTGGCAATGGCGCACTTACAAGTCAAATTATCAGCCTCAATTATCGCTGAGTGGAAACTTGCCGGGGTACAGTAAAACTGAGTTGCAGGTGTTGCAGCCAAACGGAACCATATTGTTTCAGCCGGTTCATAATGATAATTCACAGGTTACGCTCAATTTTAGTCAAAGTATTACGGCTACCGGAGCTACAATTTATGGCGAGAGTCAGCTGCAACGTTTTGACGACTTCGACAGGAACAATATATTGTATAACGGTATACCATATGCAATAGGCCTGAGTCAGCCGATAGGGCAATACAACAGTTTAAAATGGGACAAAAAGATCCAACCACTTTTATACAATGAAAGCAAGCAGGCTTACATTGAAGCTCAGGAGCAGATATCTATTACCGTAACCGGCTATTTCTTTGATCTGCTGCTGGCACAGGTTAATTTGAAAATAGCCCAAACTAACTACACCAACACACAGAACATACTGAAGATAGCCAACACGAAATTTGAGCTTGGCAAAATATCAAAGAATGAAATATTACAACTGCAATTGGAGCTATTAAATGCCAGGAAAGCGGTAGGTACCTCAAAGCGTGATATGGAAATAGCTACATTAACCTTGCGCAGTTATATAAGTCAGGAGGGGGACGATAGAATTGCGCTCATCGTACCTGAAAATATAAGTCAGATGACGGTATCGGCGGATAGCGTTCTGGCAGAGGCCTTTGCAAATCGCTCAGATTCCATTGCCTTTATGCGCCGCATTGCCGAAGCTAAGCGCGACGTAGCAGTTGCAAGAGGGCAAACCGGCCTTACGGCATCGCTAACTGCAAACCTGGGTTTTTCAAATACCGCAACTAATATTCCGGCAGTGTACCGGTCGCCTCAAAACCAGCAGTTGTTGCAGCTTACATTTGCTATACCGGTGCTGGATTGGGGCAGATCGAAATCAAAGATAAAAACGGCTGAAGCGAATGAGCAATTTACCGAATATGCCGTGGAGCAGGATAAACAAACTTTTAAGCAGCAAATAGTAACTCAAGTTACGCTCTTTAATGAGATGAAAGAACAGGTAGGGCTTACTGCACAGGCTGATAGCATAGCGGGCGAAAAGTATAAGATAGCTAAGGAACGATATGTATTAGGCAACCTGAGCATCACTGATCTTAGTATTGCGTTCCAGGAAAATGACCAGGCAAAGCGGGATTATGTATCCGCCCTGCGCGACTTTTGGGGCGCTTATTATCAGTTGCGTTACCTGTCGTTATATGACTTTGAAAAGAATGAAAAAATAGCATATAAATAAGCCTCACCCTGCCCTCTCCAAAGGAGAGGGTTCTTAAAAAGCCCTCTTTCCGGCTTGCCGAAGAGAGGGTGGTCGAGCGAAGCAAAGACCGGGTGAGTCAACTAAGAAACTTGAAAAAATAACATATAAATAAATCAACAATAAACCATACAAGATATGATCCATTTAAACAATATCGAAAAAGTATACCGTACAGATACGGTTCAAACATTGGCGCTGAATAGCGTAAGCCTTGATGTAGCCAAAGGCGAATTTTTATCCATCATGGGGCCATCGGGTTGCGGCAAGAGCACCCTGCTTAACATTATTGGACTGTTGGACGAACCTTCAAAGGGCGAGATCAGGATAGATGACCAAAAGACCGCTAACTTGTCTGACAAGCAACTGGCCGCTTTTCGTAACAAAAAGCTTGGCTTTATCTTCCAGAGTTATCACCTGATCAATGACCTGCAGGTACTGGACAATGTAGAATTGCCACTATTGTATCGCTCCACAACTGCCAAGGAAAGAAAACAACTGGCAACAGAGGCATTAGCAAAGGTGGGTTTATCCAACCGTGTTAAGCATTTCCCAAATCAACTCTCAGGCGGACAAAAGCAGCGTGTTGCTATTGCGAGAGCCATTGTGGGCAGGCCCGAAATTATCCTGGCTGATGAGCCCACGGGTAATCTGGACAGCGCCATGGGTAACGAGATCATGGATATCCTTATCCAGCTGAATAAGCAGGATGGTACCACCATAGTAATGGTTACGCACGATGAAAATATGGCGCATAAAACCCATCGCCTGGTGCGCTTATTTGATGGCTCCCAGGTTCAGTAATCACCCTAAAAACTAAGCATCATGCTAAAAAATTATTTTAAAATAGCCATCGCAGTTTTAAGGCGAAGAAAGTTCTTCACCTTTATCAGCTTGTTCGGTATCAGCTTTACGCTCACCATTTTGCTGGTTTTAACCGCATTTATTGAAAAGGTGGTGGGCGACAATTATCCTGACAAAAAGCGGGACCGGTCATTGTATGTTTCGCGCGTTTCACAAATAGGAAAGAACACTACATCTTCCGGACCCCCATCTTTTTATTTCCTGAGCCATTATGCCGGCAGTTTAAAAACGCCTGTTAAAATTGCTATTTCTTCGGGCTTCAGTGGTACCAATACTTATGTAAACAATAAAAAGATAGCAGTTAACTATAAATATACCAATGCTGAATATTGGGATATACTGGAGTATGATTTTTTAGAAGGTAAGGCATTTAATAAACTTCAGGTTGACAATGCTGAAAAGGTTGCTGTTATATCTGAGGATATGAAAAAGGAATATTTTGGCGATGTACCCTCAGTAACAGGGCAATATATTGAAGCTGACAATGTAAAATACCGGGTAATAGGCGTTGTGAAAAATGTTCCAATTACCAGCTATATGACCTACAGCGATATTTACCTGCCTTATACAGTTGACAAGAGCGGTGGTTACAAAAGCAATAAAAGTTACCAGGGTGGTTACTTCGGCATTTTGCTGGCTAATTCAAAAGATGATATGGACAAAATGCATAACGAATATGAACAAATGGTACAAAGGCTGCCTGTGGAGGGTAAGCAATTTGACCATGTTTATAGCCATGCAGATACTTATGTTAAATCATATGTTGACAGTGGCGACGAAAATCATTCAGGGACATTTATCGCAGTAACCGCTATAAGCATCTTTGTGTTCATCCTGATGATATTACCCACATTGAACCTGGTCAATATCAATATTACCCGCATCATGGAGCGGTCATCAGAAATTGGCGTACGTAAGGCATTCGGTGCTTCATCCAATACACTGGTTTATCAGTTTATTGTTGAAAATATCATTCTAACTTTATTGGGAGGGGTAATAGGTGTTATTCTATCGGTCGTAGCTCTGCAGGTGATAAACAGCGCTAATTTGATAGCAAATCTTCAGTTAACTATCAATTTTACAGTACTGTTCATCGGACTATTGGTATGCCTGGTTTTCGGACTATTGTCAGGCGTTTATCCTGCATGGCGGATGTCAAAACTGAACGTGGTAACGGCCTTAAAGGCACAATAAATATTGTCAAATCATTTAAATCAAGATATTATGTTCAAGCATTTATTTAAGCTGATCTGGAATAAAAAGAAGCAAAACTTTTTATTGATGTCCGAGATGCTGGTCTCGTTCCTGGTCATATTCGCAGTGTTTACACTGATGGTATATTATTATAACAACTATAAAAAACCCATCGGTTTGGATTATCAGAATTTATGGGTGGTTGATTATAACAATACCTATAATACAAAAAACACCGACTCGCTCAACAGCTATTACGAAAACCTGAGACAAACGATCAAATCTATGCCCCAGGTAAAGGAAATTAGCTTTTGCAGCGATAATGTTCCCTTTTCTCAAAATCAATGGACCGGGGATGTCCACTACAAAAATGCAAGCCCGGGCGCCGATCAGTATCTTGCAGAAGATAGCTATGTAGCTACTTTAAATATCAAGCTGGTAGAAGGAAGATGGTTTAATAAGGCAGACGCTGTTGCAAAGATCCAGCCTGTTATTATTAATGAAGATCTGAAGGAAAAACTATTTGGAAATGACGAGGCTATTGGGAAACTGGTAGGCTCGGAGGCAAATAAAAACGATATGCGGGTAATTGGTGTGATACAGGGAGTTAAAGCCAAAGGCGATTATGCACCCGCAAAGGCTGCCATTTATAAAAGAACGGACACCGGATCGTTCCACTGGTTGGGTAAAATTATGATAAAGGTTACTCCGGATGCTGATGCAGCATTTGAAGGAAAGTTATATAAAACGCTGGCCAACTATATGAGGAGTTCGAATATAGAAATCGAACACATGCCATATAAGTTAAAAAGCACCAATCTTTTTTACGTTGTGCCGATGATCATTACCTTAATTGTAGCTTGTTTCCTGGTTATCAATGTGGCACTTGGCTTATTTGGGGTGTTATGGTATAATATCAATAAGCGCCGGGGCGAGATTGGCTTACGTCGAGCTATTGGGGCATCAGGGCAATCGGTATCATCTCAACTGGTTTACGAATCTCTTATCTTAGCCACGCTTTCCTTAATTGTGGGGATATTCTTTGCGGTTCAGTTTCCGTTGCTGAATGTGTTTGATCTTAAGGCAGGGGTTTATATTGTGGCGATGATCTTGTCCATCATATTTATTTACTTCTTAGTATTTGTTTGTTCTCTTTACCCGGGCAGACAGGCGGCCGGTATTTATCCGGCTGTAGCCCTACATGAAGAATAGGCCTCACCCCAACCCCTCTCCAAAGGAGAGGGGCTATGAGCAACGTTTGTTTTAAAGTCCTCTCCTTTGGAGAGGATGTAGGTGAGGCTAACCGATTTGCTTATACTTGCATATTAAATATATGATACTGATCATTGATGACGATATTGCCGTACGCACCTCATTGCTTTTGCTCCTAAAAAGCGAAGGCTATGAGGCCGAAGGAACACCATTGCCCGGCGAGGCCCTATCCATTATAAAAAGAGAAAGCCCCGAATTAATTATCCTTGATCTTAATTTTTCCATAGATACTTCGGGGAAGGAGGGTTTGGAGTTGTTGGGCAATATTAAAAAGATCAACCCGGTTGTTCCGGTTATCCTGATCACGGGCTGGGGCAGTATCGAACTGGCAGTAAAGGGAATGAAGCTTGGGGCGAATGATTTTATTAATAAGCCCTGGAGCAATGATTATCTGCTGCAATCAGTAAAAACATTGATCGACCTGCAGGATAAAAAGGCCGAGCACCGCACCCGCAAACAATTAGATGGTAAATACAACTTTCAGCATATTATTGGCGAGGACCCAAAGATGTTGGATATACTGGAAACCATTGGCCGCGTGGCAGGTACTGATGCTTCAGTATTGGTGATGGGTGAGAGCGGTACGGGTAAGGAACTGATAGCCGAAGCAATTCACCATAATAGCCTGCGGCGAAATAAACCATTTATTAAAGTAAACCTTGGTGGAGTGTCTACATCCCTGTTCGAAAGTGAGATGTTCGGACATGTTCGCGGTGCATTTACGGATGCTCGCTTCGACAGGGTTGGCCGCTTTGAAATGGCCAATAAGGGAACGATTTTTTTAGATGAGATAGGCGACCTGGATGCGGGCAGCCAGGTGAAATTGTTGCGGGTGCTGCAGGATAGAACCTATGAGGTATTGGGAAGCAGTAAAACCAGAAGCGTTGATGTGCGGATAGTTTGTGCCACCAATAAGAACCTTAATGAAATGGTGAGTCGTACCACATTCAGGGAAGATCTGTTATACCGTATCAACCTGATTACCGTGTATCTGCCGGCCTTGCGGGAAAGGCCTAAGGATATCCCCCTGCTTGTCAACTTCTTTATCAATAACTTAAAGGAAATATATAACCGGCCATCGTTATCAGTATCTGGCAGCGCGATGAAATGGTTGCAGCAATTACCCTTGCCAGGCAACATAAGGCAATTAAAGAATTTAGTGGAGCGGACGATCCTTGTGAGCAGGAACGATATATTGGAAACGGATGATTTTAGTTCGCAATTGGAATTATCCCCGGTAAAAAAAGGTAATTTGCAATTGCCGGGAGTTGGGGCCATTACCTTAGAGGAAATGGAGGTCGAAATGATCAAACGGGCGCTTGAATATCATAAGAACAAGATAGCAAAGGCAGCAAAATCATTGGGACTTACACGTAGTGCACTGTACCGGCGACTGGATAAATACCAGATACCATACGATGAAGCTGAGGACTAAGTACTTATTATTTGTTATCATCCTGCACCTGCTTACTTTGGTGCTTACTTATTTCATTTTTCAGCAGAATACCATCTTTTTTATTGCTTCGGAGATATTCATCATCATTTCACTAATCATTTCGTGGAATCTGTATCAGCAGCTAATTCAACCCTTAAAATCCCTGATGCAGGGTATTGATGCGATAAGGGACCGGGATTTTAATGTGAAATTTTTGCCAACCGGCAAGCGTGAGGTGGATGAGTTGATAGGCGTATACAACGAGATGATTGATCAGTTACGTATAGAACGCACATCGCAGGAACAGCAGCATTTCTTTCTCGAAAAGCTGATATACACATCGCCTACCGGCATTATCATCCTGGATTATGATGCCAATATTCAACAAATTAACCCCAAGGCGTTGCAAATATTATCAATTGATGAAAAGGACCTTATCAACCATTCGGTTGATGACCTGCCCAATCATTTTTTGAAGCATATTAAAAGTTTAAAAACAGGAGAAACAAAAACCATCAAATTGGGCGGCGCAACTACTTATAAACTGCAAAGGGCACATTTTATAGATCGTGGTTTTTCACGCGATTTTATTATGATAGAGGAACTGACGGCTGAAATATTAGCCGCTGAGAAAAATGTATATGGCAAGGTGATCCGTATGATGGCGCATGAGGTGAATAATACCATCGGCCCGGTAAATTCCATTATTCAATCTGCCTTAAAAACTGATCCGCTTTGGGAGGGGCATCATTCCGATTCGCTGAAAGATGCGCTGCAGGTAGCGCTCGACCGCAACCAAAACCTCAACCTGTTTATGCGCAATTTTGCTGACCTTGTAAAACTACCTCAGGCCAACAAAAAACGCATCGATCTAAATCAATTGGTGATCTCAGTTTCCAAACTAATGGAGATCAAGGCATCTGAAAAAGGTATCAAACTGGAACTTGAATTAGCCCAAACTCCATTTTATATTTCGGCTGATGAACAGCAGATGGAGCAGGCACTGATCAATATTGTGAAAAATGCTATAGAATCAGTTGAGGAAAATGGGATCGTGAAATTTAAGATCGATGTTAAATCAAGGCAATTGATTATAGCAGATACCGGAAAAGGCATTACTGCAGAACAAAGTGAACAATTATTTACTCCGTTCTTCAGTACCAAAAAGGATGGACAGGGGATAGGGCTTACTTTAGTGCGGGAAATATTGATCAATCATGGGTTTGAGTTTTCGCTTAACACGGTGGCTAGCTGCCAAACGGAATTTGCCATCATGTTTAAGTGAGATCGTCATGGCGAGGAACGAAGCCATCTTTAAACTATGCAGATCAGCGAAACGGTATTATTTCTTATAACCCGCACTTAAGGTAATTTGATAAATAATCCTTATGCTATTATCACTTTAACAAAATTCTGCATATTTGATTTGCAACCGTAAAGATGGCTTCGTTCCTCGCCATGACGTGGTAGGTATGATTCGTCTAACGAAAATTCCTTAACTATTGCGGAGGTGTTCCAAAACGTTCCGTATGTTCCAAATGTTCCACTCTCTAAATGGAACACCTCCGCAGGAGTCCTTCGGACCTTAAAACAGGACAATTTAATTTACTTTCTTTAGGATAGAAGCAAGTTGAGCCGGGCAAAATTTTCTTTAACTTGGTATCGCGGAAACCAATGATACCAGTATGAAAAAATGCCTGCTCATTTTCTTTTTATTTTTCCTGATCCATCAAACCGGCTTTACGCAATCTATTGGTAATGTTTCAAATACATTCCAGGTACGAGGTTTTCACCTTGACCTGCGGATACAGGTGATGCCCATGCCGGCGTTAAAGGCCTTCGCCAAAAAGTTAAGCGACGACGGCATCAACACGCTCATTATGGAGTGGGAGGGAACCTATCCTTTTGAAAAGCACCCGCTAATCCCGAACAGGTACGCCTACACCAAAGCTGAAATTGTCGGTTTTGTGAAATATTGTAATGGGTTGGGTATCGACGTTATCCCATTGCAACAAAGCTTCGGGCATGTGGAGTATATTCTTAGGCACGAAAAATATAAGGAATTGAGGGAGGATCAAAAGGATTATTCACAGGTTTGCCCGCTTCAAATCAAACAGGATAGCGCACTTTTTACTGATTTATATACCGAACTGGCATCCACCCATACTTCAAAATATATTCATATCGGGGGTGATGAAACCTATTTGCTTGGCCATGATGAACGGTGCAAGCTGAAAGTGGAAAAGGAGGGCAAATCAAAATTGTATATCGACTATATCCGTATGCTGTGCGGCATTGTGATCAAGCTTGGCAAAACACCTGTTTTGTGGGCTGATATCGCCATGAAATATCCCGAGGCCATCAATCTGCTCCCAAAAGGCACTGTTTTGGTGGATTGGAACTACGGCTGGAGTATGAACAACTTTGGCGATCATCAAAAATTAATGCAAGGCGGTTATGAAATATGGGGTGCCCCAGCGCTGCGCTCGCATCCTGATAATTACTTCCTGACCCAATGGGAGAAGCACTTTAATAACATCCGCAGTTTTGTGCCTGTTGCACGTGACCTGGGATATAAGGGTATAGTGATGACCTCCTGGTCGACCTCAGGTGCCTATTCCCCGGTTTGGGAAACGGACGAAAATGTAGCTGATCTGTATGCCATCAGGCATGTATATCCTATCAGTGGCTTTAATATGTTGTTGGCTGCTTATATTGAAAGCATAAAATCGCCAAAGCCATTGGATATCGAACAGTTTATAGCCCGTTATTGCAAAACACAATATGGTTTGAATCAGCAACAGTCGGCTTTACTTTGGAGAGCATTAAAAACGGCACCTTATGAGGTGCAGCAGGGTGAGGTAAAATCTCCAAAACCAATGTCGATACAGCAACTGCTCGATAGTACGAAATGGGTAGCCAATACTTTAAATTCGCTCAAACCGCTCAAAAACCAACAGGAGTTTGAGCATTACCGATTGATGACGGATATACGTGTATATTATTTAACTTATGAAGAAATTGAGAAAACAGTTAACTCATCTTCCTTCAAGGTTAACAAAATACCACCAACTCTTGAACAGTTAAGAAAATTGATGTTAACAGGAGATGAGCTTGATAAGCGTTTTATCGCACTAAATAAAAATTATCTCTATTCGGCCGAACTTCAACAGGAAAACGACCTAAGAAATACTAAGGTTCATATTTTGTATAATCGCCTGTCACGCAAAAAATAAGTTATGCGATTAAAGATACTTAACGGCCAGATTATTACTCCACAGGGCATATTAAAAGGCGGAAGCTTGCTAATTGAAGATGGAAAAATATTGGAGATCAACAATTCTAACATTGATGCACCCGACGCCACAGAGATAGATGCAGGAGGCAAATATGTATCACCGGGCTTTATCGATATACATGTACACGGCGGTGGCGGGCATGATTTTATGGATAATACTGTAGAAGCTTTCCTGGAAATCGCAAAACTACACTCCCGGCATGGAACAACGGCCATGCTGCCAACAACTTTAACAAGCGAAAAAGCCGATCTGCTCAAAACATTAAGTGTTTATGAAGAGGCAAATAAGGTGAACGCAGATGGCGCGCAATTTATAGGTATGCACCTGGAAGGGCCATATTTTGCTATGAATCAGCGCGGTGCACAGGACCCCCGATATATCCGTGATCCTGATCCTGCTGAATATAAGGAGATATTAGCCACTTCAAAATCTATCAAAAGGTGGAGTGCCGCGCCGGAATTGCCAGGGGCTATTGAGTTTGGCAAATACATGGTAGCACATGGCATTTTGCCTGCCATTGCGCATACGGATGCCATTTATGAAGAGGTGATAGACGCTTTTAATGCCGGTTATACTTTGGCTACGCACTTTTATTCGGCTATGTCAGGTGTAACTCGCCGCAATGCTTTTCGTTATGCGGGTGTTATTGAGAGCGCCTATTTGATCGATGAGATGGATGTGGAGATCATTGCGGATGGGGTGCATTTGCCCGCCCCCTTGCTTAAGTTGATCTATAAGATTAAAGGTCCGCACAAGATAGCTTTGATAACGGATGCCATGCGCGCAGCGGGGATGCCTCCCGGAGAAAGCATTTTGGGGAGCCTGCGGGATGGTATCGAAGTGATTGTGGAAGACGGTGTAGCTAAGATGCCCGACCGCGCCTCATTTGCAGGTAGTGTGGCAACATTTGATCGTTTGGTGCGTACGATGATCGCAATTGCCAGTGTGCCTTTGACTGAAGTTATACAAATGGCTTCATATAATCCGGCAGTTATCATGAAAATTGATAACAGGAAAGGCTCGCTTGAAAAAGGGAAGGATGCCGATATTGTGATCTTCGATGAAGATATTAATATTGATACGACTATCGTCGTCGGCAAAATTATGTATAAAAGTTAGTCATGCCAAAGGAATTAAAAGTTGATAACCTTGAAGTAAAGGTAT